>WLWD01001348.1_pt1 | contig 99842 bp, 71 predicted proteins | sample 6712731 | NCBI WGS metagenome assembly WLWD01 (sample SAMN12718690, study PRJNA576275) | sponge metagenome | isolation source: marine sponge | host: Mycale hentscheli | place: New Zealand: South Island, Marlborough, Capsize Point | collected 2014-11-01
AACCTTACCCAATTACCCCACCTATCCAACCCCTACCAATCCTACCTACCACCCCCACCACTACCTTACCCCCTACCCCCCACCCAATTCACCCCATGCCCCTTACATGTGCCTTCCGAGGAATCCACAGACCTTGTCCTACAGTCAGGTGACTGCAAACAACAGACCTACAAACACACAAACAAGAAATAATAACAATAGATACAATAGGAATAACAATTTTTCACTAAAGGGGAAATCTCATCTCCTAATACTAATATAGATAGCTAACATACGTAGTCAACTCAATTAGCATACACGTACATATAACAGATATTCAACTTTATCATTTGATCGACCATAAAGAAACCAGTGAAGGCATCATTAAATCTAAATTAATTTTCAGAAGTGTGCATGATTCGTGTGAAAGATCATCTACACAACAACATACACCTAAAACTCTCCTGTGCCCCCTCCATTCACATGCAAGCAGATTATTTTTTTCATACCCATAGCCAGGGGGGTTCGGTTTAACCCTTTTCAGTGACCAGAAGTTAATAATTAGCCACAATATGTACCTCGTAGTCCAAAGGCCTAGCCACCACAAATGTATAAGACTAGCACCAATTATCCCAGGTACCACAAGGCATGCAATTGCAGCTAGCGTGCACAGTGTTAATACTACGTGCGTGCACAGTGCTAGCACTAAGCACACAGGTAAGTCAAGCTATGTTACATTTAATATTTTAATTTAAATTCTTAGTTACATGGCATATGAACCTGTAGGAGTTTGAGTATCAGTTCATCCCTCGTTGTTATTAGAAGCCCACTATGCGAGAAGTCTATTGCACTATCACAGTGGCAGAGAATCCAGGGGGCAGATGAGGGCTTGAGCCCCTTACTTTTTAGGAGGGGGACTCCCCCCCATATTGTGGGATAAAGGAATTTCAGAATACTTCATAGAGGTTAAAGTCAATTACAGCAATCAAATTTCATATACTCTTAAAAGTACTAGCTATTCATGTACAACATGATGCACTCTCAGTGTATGATAGCCAACCTGACAGGTGGTCGTCTTAGCACCTCCCCCCTCCCACTTTTCATATGCTGTCTCTGCCACTATCAGTTAAGTATTCATCAAGGCCGTAGGAAGTGGTATGGCTGGTTGGGTTTTGGCCCGACCACTTTTTCTGCGAGACCACACCCCGACCTCACTCGCTTACTGCTTACACTACTCAGAGGTCCATTACCGCGTGCTGTTCGACACCAGCCACGCAACTTAGACTTTCCTGAACCAAAGTTTTGGGAAGGATTGGCCCGTATTAAGGAGGGAGTTCCCTCCGGTTTTCTAAATGGCCTTTCCTTCATTCAAAGGTGTAGTGCTCTGCCAGACCTCTGCCTCCTTGGATACAATAGAAGCAAATAGCTAATAGCATCTCGTGCGGGCTCTCAAGAAAGATTCGTATAAATTTTAAACTTTAGTGTTTTTGTATTTTATTGTATTTCTAAAATTACGATTTTGAACTTTATTGAGACCACACCCATTTCCTGGCCAGACCACTTGAAATTTGCTTCCTACGGCCTTGTTCATTCAGTATTCAATGAACTTAGCTATAGAGACTAAATTAGTGTCATCAATATAGATAGCTATCTACATCTTAATTATGTGTAAAAATGATTGAATAAAACAAAACAGTGGATGTGGCTTTCGGTGCAAAATTAGAACCCCTAATTCAAAGTGCTGGCTATGGGTTATATGTGCCAAAAACATTAAAACTCACCTTTTATAACTTTCCTTGTTAAAACATGCATGACAGCTGAGCCCCCTCCCGTCATCGCGTCATAGAGTATACGTCCACAAGTCAGTAGAGAGACGTCGTCGCGTATTTTTTCCCGGCCCACAATATCCAAAGCTAAAAACTGAGGAATTGAAGAGCATGCGTGCAGAGTGGGCGGAGTAAGTTTGTTTAAATTACTGCGCGCCGCTCCAGACTATTCGTAGCTAGCGAGCGTGGGGAGAAGTAGTGGGGGTTGTGATGGGGACATCCAACAAGTAAGTTGTGTTAGTGTGACTTCATAAAACATATTTTCCTATTGTATTGACTATCTGTAAGTTTGTTTAAATTACTGCGCGCCTCCAGACTATTCGTAGCTAGCGAGCTAGGGAGCGTGGGGAGAAGTAGTAGTGGGGATTGTGTACCTTTACCTAATACATAGTTAGTGGGTAAAGGGGAGAACCATGTCCCTTTACCTATTACATGTCCCTTTACCTATTACATGTCCCTTTACCTATTACTTTTTTTACCTAATACTTTTGGTAGAACCAATACATAGTTAGTGGGTAAAGGGTAGAACCATGTTCCTTTACCTAATACTTTTTTACCTAATACTTTTGGTAGAACCATGTCCCTACCTTATACTTTGGTAGAACTAGTCTGGTCAAATGCAATAGTATGACCTGTTCTGCTGACTCATCATACATTGGTGCGTGAAATGTTACCACAAAATGCGCACAATTCTGCAGCACACGTTTCATTTTTTTAGCTTGTTAATTAAAGTGTGGATGCAGAAAGTGCAATGAGGGAGAGCATGCAGTTATTTGGTGTCACTGAAAGAAAACATGAAAGAAGCTATATGTGGAAGTCACTCTGATCTAACAGCTTGAGTTGTTGCTCCAGCTCAGATATTTTGTGAAGCTTAATAACGTCACAGCTTCTTTTCTAGCTAATACCATATAATTTCTTCCTCCGCTTCTTCACCTGAACAGTAGATAGATCACTCCTGCATATGCAGCAAGTCGCCATTGCTAGCCCGTCTGGATGCTGCAGCAGAGATCCGATTTTTACACGCATTTTATTAGGATAGCGCGGTTAGCTAATGGCCATTGCGGCTTCCTCCACTTAACGTGGGGAACCAGAACAGGTCATACTATTGCATTTGACCAGACCCCTTTCCCCGCTATGCGGTAGGTAAAGGGTCTGGCTATGCCAGACAGGTAGAACTATGTACATTTCTATTTAATACTTTGGTAGAACCATGTCCCTTTACCTAATTCTTTTTTATTTAATAATTTGGTAGAACCATGTCCCTTTACCTAATTCTTTTTTATTTAATACTTTGGTAGAACCATGTCCCTTTACCTTAGTGGGAGTCAGCTGGTGAAAGAGTAAATTTGAAGAAACTAAAGCGTTTTTATCATGGTTATATGTATACTAACATATCCCCAACTACTTGTTTTTTTTGTTGTAAATCATATGTAAGCCCAATATTTCGTGTGGGTGTTTCTGTTTTGTTTTATTTTTCACTAGTGCACAAAATTTCTATTGGGTAAAGGATATCAGTAGTTGGTAGTTGGTAGTAATCAGGTAAAGGGTTTGGCTGGCTAGATTTTTTGGCCCATTTCTTTGCTAATGGAGTTTGCCTTGTGATGAATAATAGTTGTGTACTTATACATCATGGTGATTGTAACTACAATAATTACTTAACACAGTATCAGTACGATTATTTCGAAAGGCCTGATCAGACAATCACATCTCAATCAGTTAGCCTTGACACTTGGTACAAATTGACACTATAAAATGTTACGTAAATTTAGCTAGAAATGGAGGTATTGATTCTTATGTGATAATTTATAATCTGAATATTTCTGTTTTCATGCAGGTGTACTTGATAACCTAAAACAAGTCCCTGTAGAACTGTGGCAATCTGGAGTATTCACAGATGTGAGATGTTTGAGTAAGTGATTTCCTAGGGGCTGGTCAGTTAAGTACTAAGTTGCATGAGCTATGCACATCTGAAGTTTCGTGTGTTTGTAGATTAACTTTGCCCTGCGTTTAGCTCCTCTTAAATTCACTTTATTGTAGTCTGAATACCTTGTCGTGTCATGCCCTTGGTCTTTCATTGTGTTCCTCCTTATGTACATGGCTTGAGTCATGCAAAGCCATTTCTAGCATTTCTTTTTACGCATAAGGTAGATGTTGAGTCTTTAACATGACGCTGTCCCACCCATATTTTTCCGACTGTGAAAACATTTGGGAAAATATGTGAATTTTAAAATAGGAAACCTATCTGATTGAGAACACTGACATTTAAATGATGTTGAATATTTTTACTGACAATACCTGTATGACAGAGATAGTGATGGGAAGGGGGCAGGAGGAAGTAGCCCTCTTATCAATTTAAGTGCATACTAAGGTGATATTTATGAATCATCACTTTATTGCCAATGTTTGTCAAGGCAACATAACGATTAACTAGGACCTGTATATAGTTTGGTTTGGTAAATGGTCGTCATGCTAAAAAGTAATGCCTCTTTAGAATACTTTGGCAAACAGTGCAGGCTCTTTCATTGAAGTGAAGCCAGTGGGGAAAAACTAAACATCATAGTTCAGAAAGCTAAAATGTGGTATTTTAAGAATTTCAAGGATCCACTATACAGCATAGTCTGGCTTTGCCGACCCTTACCTCCTTTTAATATGGTGCGGGGGAGGAGGAAAGGGTCTGGGGACTTTAATGATCAGTCCAGAGCGCCAGATTCTGGCACTAACCACCCATTAAAAATATTCACCGCAACGCTTGTATACTTTGCCTCAAAGAGATTGATACCTTCAAACCAGAGCGAGGTCGTTTGATATAAAGTAAGACAATCTTTTTCATTACCATGCAATACAAGCGCCTTCTGAGACTGACATAGCATATAAATTGCAAAGTGAGGGACCTCTCTTGGATAATAGACTGCAGGACTACCCAAGTGTCCATAATTAGGCTTAATTAGCGCATGCACAAAAATTCATTTTGAACTGGTCATTGGCACTAGAGTCCCCAGACCCTTTCCTCCAACCCCGCACAATATTAAAAGGAGATAAGGGTTAGCAATGTCAGGCTATATGCAACGGTCATTGAATGTCTTTAGGTAAAGGGTTTTCATATTAAAATATCTTTTTTATAACTAAAAAGTACTTATATATATGTAGGCCACATAGGAGTTGTATTAATATACAGAGGTCTCCACTAGTTTCACGATGGTACACAATGTTTCATAGAGCAGTCAGATGTGTAGAGTGCAACCTAGTCTACAAGTTATCGAGGAAATGTGTATACCATGGCATATATGCCTTTACTTGGTAAAGGGTCTAAGTAGAATATTAGTATTAGTTGTGTGTGTGTGAGAAGTCGTAACCAACTAAAGTGAAAATAAACATAGAATGAGGATTTATTCAGTGATTGTGTAAATGCTTGGCTGTTCAACTTTGAGTATTTTTTTTTTAATTATAACTAGAGTGAGTGTTTGAGAATGGAGTCAATTCAAACAAATACATTTGGTGATTTTTCAGCATATTATATGATCAGTCTGAAATTTAATATTTATAAATATTTAATGTTATTGTTATTTCCATTTAGGCGAGAGTGTGGAGACCTTCAGTGCACCAATTTCCTCAAAATGTCCAGAAATTTGAAGAAATGACTGAAGGTTATTTCTGTGAACAATACAAGCAAACTATAGTGAAGTCATGAACATGATTATCATTTATTTTACTCATATTCATTGTTTTTATTGAATGTACTGTTATAAAAGAAAGTATAACAAAGAAAAAATATGAGAACTGTAGGGGCGTACTAATAACACTGAAAAAGGTGCCCACTAAACATTACTAAGGGTGTACTACAAGCACCACTAAAGGTGTTCTGGATCACATGCTAGAGGTGCATGTATAACACTGTCTAGAGTGCCACACAAACGCCTACAGAGGTGTTTAAGGGTGTTTCATTACACCCTGTTAGGGGGGTTAAGGGAGCACCATGTGAGGAGTTGTAGAGGAGGCGCCGTTCTAACACCCCATAAGGTGCCCATTAAGCACCCCATTTTTTACTGTGTAGCCACTTACATGTCTTACATCGGAATGTTAATTATATAACTCGTAAAAATGAAATAATAAGAGCTATGTAAGCAAAAGAATTGACATTAAATAAGTATGAAATGAATTATTATTTACGTCATGAAGGAAGAATTTTGTGACCTCAATGTATTTATAATTAAATTTTAACTATAGAAATAGTTAAATGTACGCATTATTGAACTTTTATATCTTTTATTCATCCTGACTGTCATGTCGCTCATAACTCTATGCTGTTATCGTTCGTTTCCATATGAGGAGTAAACACCACACTGTACTAAAGTAAAACATTGGGAAGCTATCATGTTTACCAAACTTGTAAAATTTAGCATAACAGTGTACTAAAAGTATGTGTTATCAAGTTAAAGTATCATATTCTATTTCATTGTGTTCTATTAAGTTTAAAAATTCTTATATTTTAAATCACTTATCATTATCATTTCACACTGTTCTATTTCTATTTGTAATTCATCATAACCGTGAAGTTAATAAAAAAAAATTAATAATTACAATTAATGATTTCTTACCGGCTATTATTAACTATCATCAAGTTAACTTGTTTTTACAACAGTATTTGTATATGTAAAACTAATAGCATGAATCAGAATGTGATAAGGCCAAATATTTCACAAACACAAATTACTAGTAAGAGGCCAGCTGCATTTACTTTTAGCTTAACAGAGGGTAATGAGCTTGGAAATACAGCTTGAGGTAACACTGTGATAATGTGAGTGATTGTGTGCCTAAAAATTGTTTTTGTAAAAAATTTCTTGCTCCCAAAATAGTCAAGTGTCTAATAATTTTTTGTTAATATTTATACTGCATTAATCTTGACAGAATCATGTTTCCTAACAAAAGATATAATGATCTTCATTCAGTATTCTTGTTATGATAAACTTTATACTAAAAATTTAATAACATGTTTACATTTACATTTCTACAGTATTTACTGTATATGGTCTGACAATACACAACCCAATATGTAATATCGGGATAGTCAGTCTAGTTGACACATTGTAAACTATTGAAAGTATACACTCTTCAAATGGTCAATACATAATAAATTAGCTTTTATTGAAATACAGCAATCTTACTCTTGTATCTCGTGTTTTCTGTGTTGATGTCTCATTACAGTTATTATACTGATAGCTACCTATCCAGGACCTAGCAAATAGACGATGCCCAAGCTTAGTGGGTCATAAACATCACAAAATTCTATACTAGTCATTTATTTTGATACTATATACTTAAAAAGGTCTGCATTTTTGACTTGTATAGGAAACATAAAATATGTACAACAAATGCAAAGCATTTTGACATTGCTTCTGTAATAATTATAGTATTATTATTAAATCAAACTAAAACTAAATTTAGTTTAATGATTGAACTATACAATTTAAGTATATACAAATAAACAACATTTTTTTTTAAACAAAAAAAATTGCAAATGTATTTTCAGTTAACTTGCATTATACATACTACAAATGGCTAGTTTATTGTAATGAAGCACAGAAAGCTTAATAATTTGTGTGTTTGGCTATAATTAATAATTTAAGGAAAATTTATTTTGTTTTGTACGTTATTTTTAGTATTGTTACGATAAAACACAACGAAAAATTGCAGAATATAATAAAAATGTGTCACTAAAATGACTATGCACTACTGATTTCGCTATACATTAGCATCATCCTATGCATGATATTTTCTTAATTCAAATTCCCAGTTTGTATAATATGGTAAAGGGTTTATACACTCAACAATATCATGCTATAATTTCTTGGGACTCTGTTCTTCAGTTTGGTGATCAAGGAGAATAAAGCACAAGGTAAATGGGACCAGTACCAAATGAACGATAGTAGTGTAGTCTTATATTATTAGAACAGTTATTACTCAACCTTATATTATCAGTACAATTATCGGTCTGGCTCATTTTGTCTAGTAGTATGCTTGAGCTTTTATATTTAAAGCAACATTGTTTATTGTACAATGAATCACAAAAGCTGAACCACCCTCTACTCAATTATTTGGATTATTTGGATAGTTATTACTCATAAAAAGCAATTATTAATCTTTGAACAAGCCAAAGATTAAGTAACAAAAATTATAATAAGGAATTGACTTAGTCGTACAGAATCTTTATGCACAAATTAAGTTGTTAATTGAATATGAATACAGAAACTCCTGATGTAATGATCATAAGTTCTCATACAATGGATTATTAAAAGAATACATATAGATAATAATAAAGTCTTGATAAGGTCTGATAGGCTTTCTCTAGCTGTTATCAATAAAGCATGAATAAGCCAAAATACTAATACAGAGTTTCAGGACTTATTATGATTATTTGCTATTGGGAAGATATCTTAATTATGCCTTACCGAAACTACTCTTCAGCTGCATCATAAACTGAGACACTCTTGTATACTGTAATCTTGCCATCATTATATTCTCCAAAAAAATAGAAAATTGTCACCGAGTCTGACATTGAGCAGTTAGTTCATTTCCCCTTGCTAACTAGAGAGACCACAAACAATAGGTGACGTGAGATCCTGAGATGTAAGGCTGCTCCAACTTTTGCACATGTATTTCTATCGACTTCCAGGGGTAGTACAAAAACTCTCACTTTAAATGTTAATGGTGAGAAGTGACATGGACTAGCCTCTTTAAGAGATCAGAAGTTGGAAGCTATCAGAAGTTTCACTTAGCAGCAAGATACAGTTGTTGCTTTCCCTACCTGTCATTATAAAATGCTATGGTACTCTTTAAAGGCAAATAATGCTAGCCAAGAATCAACATCAGTGTCATTAAACTCAAGACCAACAACATCTCCACACATACTTTTGCAAAAGCAACATTTCTTCATGGCAATACATAACCAGCTCTGTTCTCTATTTGTGACCAAAATATAATAAAGGGTAAGAGCATAGTGGTGGTTATTGCTCTATAGCTATGTCATCTATTGTCCTACATATTAATCGCTATTAACTCCAACAGTTGTTGTGACTAATCCATCATTGGTTACTTGCATGGATTAAAGTTGGCCAAATACTCAATGAACCAGTACTAGTGCTGTGCTTGAGCACAAATGGTGATGCCTTCACTCTTGTTTCTTGATTTTTTTCTTTTTCTTTCAACTATTATGGCTGTTACTGCACCATTATTGCAGCAGATATAAAGCTTGAGCATATTTTAATATTGTAATGAATATTCGAAGAACTATTAAATTGACAATTTATGGTAAGTTGTTGTAAACTATGTTCTTGCTTAAAATGATCAAAATTATCACATTAAAATACAAAATGACTATATTTTATGTATTTAATATTAAAAAAGATAGGAATTTGAAGCAAATTCAGCTTACAATAGTAGACAACTTTGAGATTTGAAACAGTAGGCTTCTCAGCTTGGAAATGTCTACTAATAACTCTGATATTATAGGGCCTCATATCAAGATCATTTTAATGTAGTAAAGGACTATTTGTATGAATGCTTTAAATGAAGGCAGAATTATAATGGGAGCTTAAGAATAGTGCAGAAGCTAAGGGATAATAGAAGTTATAAGTAAATGACGGGACTCTAGTAGAAATTCTTAACAATTCAAATTTAACAAAGCATAGAGCAATAACCTTAGAGTTAGTTTAGTCCAATTCATCCTCTGTCATTATACACTTGATTATGGTATCCAACTTCAACTTAATTACTCTGATGTCTTCAGTAGTTTAAAAGGAACTAAAGATAAGAAGCAAAATAGTTAAAATGAGAAGCCAAATAGGTCAAAGGAAGGAAAAAAGTATTAATTATTAATTAGTATTAATTAGCAAAAAAAAAAAGCAATGAGTGCCAAACTAGGAAGAAAATTAGTCAATTTTTTTAAGACTTTTTAGATCTGCAACTCTACAGTAGTAATGTAGTCAATTGATTTTATTATTTGGTAGCTATGTGTGACGCTTTTATAGCCCATACGTTAGGTGCAAGCGTTCCCCTGCTATGTGTGCTGGACATGAATGTCATTAATAATGGTACACAAAACTACTGGTTAGAAACGCTCAATAAGGGAACATCATATTTCTGTGTTTTGAAGACATTATCACTAAATTGTTATTATTGCGAAGTGTGATACATAAGAAAAAGAAGAGAGTGTAAAAATTAAATGTGAGTTATAAACATGTTTAGAGTAATTGACAAAAGTTTTTAGCTCGTCTTTGAATTTATTGACATTTGGGTTTAATTTATTGTGGTTCAGCTATAGAAGCTTGTAGTCAGCTTCTATAGCTGAACCACAATAAATTAAACCCAAATGTCAATAAATTCAAAGACGAGCTAAAAACTTTGCCTAGTTATATATAATATAAAAAATTGTTATACAAGTTGAAATACTTAAAGTTTGTCCTTCATCTGTGATGCATAATTCTTCAATAAATTTCTTACAGCCATTAAAATCATTTCATTCTACTTCTAATAGGCATCCCAGATCCTCCAAGTGATTTGGGCATATCTTTGAATGGACATTCATTGATGACATCTTGGGTGTATAGAATCATTCCTATAGTGCCTGTTAATTTCACTTTTACTCTCACATTCTTGAGTCCAAGTCAATTGAAAGACATCACTGAGTATGTGACTGATACTGACTCCTATAACTTCACACTGGAAGGAGTGAGGTCATGTGATCCCTTTACCATGTGTATCACAGCTACTAATATAGTAGGACAAAGTCCACCTTCATGTGTAAACAAGACTCTACCTTACATACCTTTTACAAATGATATTGAATATTCATTATTTAGAGTGGGGGACTCCTACTCATTAAATCTGACATTACAGGTTAGTATAAGTTGACTATTGTAATTAACCTAAGTTATTGTCCAATATTATACAGATACCGCAGGAGTGTCGCAATAAACAAACAATGTATGTTGCTATGCTTCGAAATCATGTGGAAGGATCATTTATGCCACTGACAATGGCTAGCCGATTGTCCACTGTCAGTATTACTGGCTTAGAAGAACAATTAGTATATAACTTAACAATCAAATCTAACAACAGTCTAGGACTGGGATACTCTGAACCATATTTACTTTGTAAGTTATAAATAGAGTTCAGAAGAAGTCAATATTCATTCTATTATAAATATAGGTGCAATAGGTCTCAATGTTTGCCCTTCAATGAATGCAGAAGACTATAATTTAACATGTAAATATGTCATTGGATGCTCCTATAACAACTGTATGCATACATTATCACGAGCCACTGATGGTAATTATACCATAATAGGAAATAGCTCTGATTCTGTGAATATTGAATTGAAAACACTATATAATCTAACCACAATTGCTGATGTCAATGGAGAAAGTAGAACTTCTGTCATGCAATTTGAAGTCAATCCAATATCCTTATGCTCTAGTACAACAGGTTAGAGATAAATTCCCCGTAATATGATAATAATAGCAAATTTTCAATTTGTTTACTGCAGACCCTAGTGACTATACAATAATTACTGCAACAGATTCTGGCAGTGTAGTAATAACAATAGTTGCAAGTGTTGTAGCACTCGTTGTGGCCATTGGAGTTTCAATATTCACTGTCTTACTGATCTGCTGCCTTTGTCACCATAGTAAGTCAATTCACTATAATATACAGTAAATATTTATATATGTTGCATATTATAGACTGTTGTGGTGGACATTGTACATTACAAAAGTTTCAGAGGTTAGTTGAGTTAATTTTAATGTCAAAAATAAGATTATTGTGTTTCATTTCAAAGATCTCGAGTAAACAGAGGACTAACGGTAGAAATTAATGTAAGTTAACAATAGCAGTAGATGTACAAGTGAGAAAGAAGAAACTTTAATGCACCTGGTTTCAAAAAGCAGACAGTAGAAAATAAAGAATGTTATATTTGCAGCAATGTAAATGATATTCAGCTAATTATTTTTTTTGCCTTAAATTTCTATAGCTAATGTGTAATAAATGAACTAAAAAATAACCTACATATAAAATTAGCAATGTAAATGATATTCAGCTAATTAATTTTTTGTCTTATTCGTAATAATATCTATATCTAATGTGTACTAAATGAACTAAAAAATAACCTACATATAAAAGTAGGGGAGAATTATAATAAAAATAATTTGTGGTGTGCTTTTACATTATATTCTCATATCTCTTATATTTAGGTTTCTCTTCAGTATGACAACAATGTATCATATGGTGTAGTTAATGTCTTATCTACTCCACCAACTGATGACTTCACGTGTGAGACTAATCTTTCATATGACATTGTGGAGAAAACAGATCATTCCACTGTATCACAATCTGGTCCTGTTCCACTTTATGAAAGTGTCCAATAGAACTATGGTTGATCTTTTATAAAAGTTTCTCACTTGCTTTTTTATGTTATTATCATTAATTTTTGCAATATTTACAGTAAGTTTATAGCGTGTGAACAAAATCACAATTTATTTATTATTATATTTTTCTTAGTTTAATTAATTATGATTAAATTTTGGATTCTTGGGTAAATTGAGGTGTCCTTTTTCAGGATTTCTGTTCTAATAAACACAAACTAATTAACAATAATATTTGCAAAATCTGTTTTTTGCAGTAACTTATTATGCTGAGTGAGAATACTGCATGAAGTTGCTGAGAGTTACAAGAGGGAGCTGATAAGCTAGGTGAGCAGTTTCTAAATGGTCTGTTAGAATTCATCAACTACTCTACAATGATTGTGTGTTCAAGTAAGTTTACCAGAAAATTAGTTATACAGCTTGCAAAAGTAATAAGACTATTGTTGTATTAGTATTTTGTGTTCATTATACAAGGACAAATCTTACAATACAATATGAACGTGCACAGAAAGTGATTCAAATGAGAGAAAACAAACATACATAGTTTGGTTTTTTTAAACCAACTAACTTTGATAAACATGCTAGCAAATTTCAAACACCATGGTGTTTCATTTCTGTTTGATGTCTCTTTGCACACAAGTATAGAACTCATGTAAGATTACATGTCAGGATTTGTTGTGACGTTCTTTATATAAATTAACATGAATAAACAAGTGAATAAATTTTATTATTTATAAGATCTGAAACAATAATTTATTGCTATGTCTTAAAGAAAAATATATTGGTTTTATTTAGGGTATCAAATCCTGTTAGTCACCATTAAATCCAAGTCTCAAATAATGAGAATTTTTACTGTATTATATACTTACATTTATATTTCATACCCATAACAAACTTTGGTGTTGGAATAAAATTTGGGATTATAGGTTCACTTCGTTTGTATTACATAATATTTAATATAACACTTTAACCACTTATTTTAATCTCATCTCACTGTTAAAAAATTTGTGTAACAATAACATATTATATAATATAATTATTTTGTACATACTTGTCTGAAACCAAAACTCAGTTATTCAAGATTTAGTAAGATTATGTTGTTGTTCTTTCGATTTGTCATGTTTAAACATACAATATAAAAATATTGTATGTAACACCTTATTGGAACTGGTCTCAGCTCTAGAAAGTAAGTATAGGACTACAATAGACAGCTACAAGTAAGAGAACACTCCCTCCAATACACGTCAGTCTACGAGAGTGATACAACAATGATGAATGAAGGGGTGGGGCATGACACATACTTGACTGATGGATGATAAACACAAAACACTGACCATACCATAAGAGAAACAAGTATTCCAGATAACAGTCATAAAGTCTCATCAATACTATTCTTGACGATGTTATTGATCAGTAAAATATTGAGTGCAGTAACTATGCGGATACAATCCAGTGATTGTCATATTTACTTCTATTTTAGCTATTTACATTAGTGAGATTTACATTATTGTACACGTGACATGAATTCCAGCATATGAGTGTGTGGTGAGTGTGGTTGATACGTGTAGGAAAAACAATGAATATGATTAATGTTCACTAGTCCAGTGGTCACCCTGTATACCAGCAGTATTATTTCAATTATTTGTCTGGGGAAGCCCAGACACCTAAGTGCCTACAACCACATTGCTTTGAGGAATATATATTGTAGTATGCACAAGATCTATTTGCAATAAAATATCTATCTTTCACGAATTTACCTCAGAACTGTGATCCGACACAATGTGGAATATCATGCCAGTTCTACTGAACACATCAATCTGAAACATTTTTAAAGTAATAGCTATTGATATTGTTGGACCTTTACCACAGGGTAGAAATACATGTCAGTATCTTTTGACAGCATTTTTATGGCCCGAGCAATAGCTACAACTTCGAATATCGTTCAAAATTCGCAGACCTTTACACCATCTGTGCTCTAATGTGGCCACGCATTGACAGAAGGACTTAAATCCCTTAGGCTCTTTAGGGAAGGGTTCTCTATGTAGTGCCCCTGCCTTCAGGGCTGGGCTACTATATCTAGAGTCCCTCTAATTGTGTTGTTAGGAACAGTTGCTATGTTCTACATTAGTTAGCCACTGCATCATATTTAGTGTCCATTGGTCTATAAGTATAGCACCCTCACTGTGCTCGATCAAGGGCCTTCAGGGACTCTAAAACAATAGTTTCATCTGAACTAGTATCTAACTACTATGTTGATACTCTTGCATGTATAGTGTGATACAGATTAGTAATAATTCTGGGCCATACTTGAGTCAGCTTCACTCATTGTTTATTCCAAAACAAGACTATACATTTAAAATACATATATTTGTTGATCTTTGAACAGTTTGTTGTGTTTTAGAGCTTTGTGCAAACGTTTTGAGTTTTACAAGAGTGTGTGCATGTGTGCTGTATTTGTGGGTGTGTGTATAGTGTTATGATATAGTGTGTGTACATATAATCACTTCTGTTGACATTTTTTAGCCATATTGTTTTCTTCGTGTTTCTCCTAATTTTCAGTTTCTGAGCAGTTAAAATAATAACAACAGACAAAAAAATTAACTATGTACAAGAGCTTGTTTTATCTATATCTACAGTTGTATATAATATGCATATTTCCTCATTTCCAGAATAAAGGTATGATATAAGTGAATGATATGTATATTGATACATAAGTATCATGATTGTTATGATTGAGCTAGGTTACCTCTACAAGGTACTTAATGTAATTCATTTCACTTTTTTCGTTTTTTTAAATTTATTCTGTTTAAGAAGAATACTTTCGTGCAAACAATAAAATATAACTAGTGACTACGATTAATAGGATGAAGTAGATAGTGAGGCTGATGGTCATGTCTTGTTAAGAATAGCCACATAACAATTTTAAAACAAGCAATTCTGATCAACTTCAGCTGGATATTTGTTCTTGTATCATATTATAAAGCATATACGGTATAGAACTTTGACATCAGAAACTACCTAGTATATAAAGTATTCATGTGCTAGTAGTAAGTATAATTTTCACTATGTAATTTCTGCATGTAGTTATCACAGTGTAAAAAGTGTGCATTTACAACCATAACAAATTTCGTAAACTATCTTGGTAATTAGAGTAGCAAAAAATGTCTACACACAATCAGTACGATAACTTCTTCAATTTTGTCTCAATATAATCAGCCATTGTGCATAATAGATCAAATGGGATTATGTAGCTAAACTGAATTTTCAAGCTTCATTTAAAATTGCCAAGACTTTCCACTACACAAACATTGCAGTTTCAGTTTACATAAGATTAGTTTATCTAGATTCCTGACCTTGTTGACATGGCTGTAGTAATAAGATATTATTTTACATCGTGTTTGTTGACGTAGCACTGGTGGATATTGTGCAACTAAACATAAAGCCTATAAAATTGTTTGCTTCTTTCGTGTGTTCGCTAACTGATAATAGAAGTTCATACTATAATGTGTTTACACAAATTGGAAAATTTAATAGTAATTAAATTCTAAATATTTTAGACTATTTCTTGTGAAGTGACAGTTCAGCATTAGTGACTTTTCTAACATTCTCTACAACGTATTTATGAAAACGACAAAAAATCATATCCCGTGAGTTTTGCTTTGCATATACACAAGTATTCATTTGAAGATACATATTGAAAACAGTCTCATGCTGTTTTATTATCATAATGACAGTGTGGATGACAAAAACACCAAAGCTATAGTAAACTCACATCGATGTGACTCCATAGTGATAGTGTTCATAGTCAAATTGTTTCCTGCCCAGTAAAGTATAACCACAAATTGTTTTTATAGTCACAGGTCATAATCGACTGACATTGTGAAGTAGTTATTTCCAGACTGTAAACATGCATAACATTGCAAGGTTATGGAGTAATTTTGTTTAAAGTCAAGGAATAGAATTTGGGTACAGAGAGCTGATTTCTTGTCTTGTCAAGAATTTATGTTTTTAGGTAGACAGGGTTAACAAAAACTGTAATTGTAATGCATAATTAAGGTTAGTTCTAAGCATGATTGTTTACATTATAGTAACTTTACAAACATTTGAGGGATAAGTAATACCATCACTAACATGTCTGAATTAATGTCTTGCTGATATATTGGTGAGCGAGATATACAGGGGTAACAAATTCAGACAGTAATAGGGGTGGATGGTGCAAAATAGGGTATATGTTTATGATTGTCTATAAATTTTGTATTTAAATATACCTAATATAAATATTTGGTTGATTATAAATGCTTTTTGGCCAAAAATACAGCATGTCATTGACATGGAAAAGAAGTACTGCATGTTTGTTTATGCAAAATCACAATTAGTAAGTTTAATTTGTTTGGCCAGCTCAACTATTGAGTACATGGTGTACTCTTCTGTAATGTTTTTATAACTAACAAGGGAATTATAATCACCATATTATTTTTAACCATAAACTGCTTCACTCAATAGAGTACAACTCAAAACATAAACAGTTGCATGACAAGTAAATTAGATAACTATTCTATCTACTTTCCTTGATTTAAAGTAATTGCATGATAACTTAATTGGTATGTTGTTATTGATGTTTACGGCCTGGAAATAACTAATTTAAAACTGACTGTGACCCAAAAAAAATCGTCGCCCACTTTTTGGGCCAGTTTTGTTCTAGCTGATTTTAGCCGCCGTTGACTAAGAAGTGCGCAGCCTACCGTCTACTGGAGAGATTAGTCTACAGCGCTGCTGTAACACTCAGTTGGGCGGTATAGCTACTATGTTTGTTCTACTTCTTCTGACGCTCTTGTTCAGTTTTGTGATCAAGGAGAGTGAAGCACAAGGTAAAGGGGTCTAACTAACAGGTGCAAAACAAGCAATTTTAGTGTTGTCCCATTAGAACAGAGTTATTCAAACTTATACAAAGTAGGTATATGATCTTGTCTCTAGTTGTGTATACCTGCATATTATCTTGCTATTCACTCTTTGTTACAAAGGTTATGAATAGTGCTTTTGGAACATCACCCAATTCTGATTTCTAGGTTCATATTCTGCATGAAAAAAATCACTGTTTCCAGCAGCTTTGCGCTATTATCCAGCAGGTAAATTTTTTTACCATTACCCTGGTACATGGCAAACCTCTTTCAGCCATAATAGACAAGTTTATTCTCAAGACAATCTTCCTCAGATTTTGATGCGACAATTGTAGGCCCTGGTCTGATATCATGTCATTTCAAGAAATCCATACATGACATTTTGAGCCCCTGTTTTATGATAAAAGAATAGGAAGTTTTCAGTCAAGTTGACACATTTGCATCCATCATCCTGACATAATGAATTACACTCTTGAACACAAACGTGTGAATCATTGATATTTTGTACATGGACAATTCCAATACCATTAGCATTCTGTCCCCATATTCTTGAATTTAAACAGTATACGTTTACAAAACATAATTTAACACAAATTCAAGCCATTAGCCAATTATACATCACTATTACATCCTCCACATGGATACTTTCAGTATCAGAACCCGTATCAATACTTACCTTGACATTATAAGAAATTAAACAGGAAAACAATTTTTAACTAACAGTAGACATTTTATGTATTTAAAGACTGTCTTAAAACTAATCTATGTTATTTATTGATTGTTCTGTGTCAATTCCACCCTTTAATTTGCTATTATTTTTTATAAATAATTTTTAAATAGATTAAATATAGAGTCTTACCACTGCAGAGTAAATTCTTCGTGAAAATATTGTGGCCCAATCTTGCATGCTAAGAATAACAAATTGCTATTAAGGCTAGTGAAGTTTTCTTATCATCCGCATGCAAGCTCATACAAGTGCATGTCAACAAGCTAACTGCACCTGTGGAGAGGTTGATGGTTTTTCCTAGTGTAAAGTTTTATAATGAATATTAATATTTATTAGGTATCAATGATTAATAAATTTCTATTTTTCTATGCGCATGAGTAACTTTATTGGCTACAAAACAAATGTCTGGAGTCACGTGATGTCAGTATGCCTACTAAATTTCACAAGTACTTCTCAGAAGTACTAATATGTTCTGGAAGTACTTCCAAAATGTACTTCTTATACGAAAGTACTTCTGAAAAGTACTAATTTCGAAAGTACTTCTGGAAAGTACTACTGGGATAAAACCTATGTCCATTACCGCACATTCTAGCATTGCCAAGCAACTTTTGTTGCTAAAAGAAATACTACTATACTCCAGTCTCACTCTCAACAGACCAACAAAAAGTCCTTTTTTTTATTCCTCAATGCCAATTTTTCACTCTAATGTTTTCTCACGGGTTACATTCTCTGGGACCTTCATTGTATTCCAAACACCAAACAAAGCTGTCACTTGCTCCCCTACCCTTCGCTTAATGAAAACCAACAATAATCGAAGGCTAGTAATTATTGTCAAGGTGAGCTAAGTATTTGGTTTTGGTCAGGTTAGTCAGGTAACCAGCAGAATAAACGTAAACTAGCTATTGTCGTCCCAATTGTTGCTGGTAAGCAGCCCTGATGAGGGAGAAAACATCATCATAGTATTGAAACATTATAATACATTAAGCTAAAATGGGAGCAGGAAAATTATATCTAAACATATGCCTCTAATGTGACAGAGTCAAACCACAGGATAGACTTTAAACTATTTGACCTAAGGCTTTTAACAAGCACTCAATAAAGTGGCAAAAATAGATATTGTATACTTGCTATGTTCACTACTCAACTACTTGTGATGCCTAATACATAGTATACAAATACAACAATCGTGTTAGCCATAAAACTATAAGATCTTGCAGTGAGAATTATTGACTAATTATGGTGTTCTCAATAGCACTGATGGCGAGATAGATAGCTAGCCAAACAGAATTTTATGCAGTATAGAGATCATTAGGATACTTAGTGGCATTAAGATTATAGACTGTTGTTGTTGGTTAGATATCTTTCTTTTCTAATTGAAATACGTATAGAATATACTGCTACATCAATTAGCTTGGCAATTCATTATGTTTACTGAAGCATAGTATAATAATGGCAAGCACACTAGGGGTGTACTCCTAAAATAAATAATATATAGTTGGACCATAAATTTGCAGCTAAAAGTGTTTTAATTTATTGATGTAGTTATCATCAATCCGACTGGACCAACTTATGTTCCTATTAACACTTCACTGAATATCACGTGCCACTATGAAGGAGGATATATAGTTGGTTAGTCTATAGCAATAAATAATAATATTGCAACAAGTTTTAATCTTTTAAGACAGGAAGTATCCAATATTTCTGGTATTACTGGAAGATATTTAAATGGAATCATATCTACATTTGTTATCTCAGAAAGTTCTATGCTAGAAATAACATGCATTGGTCTAGATGGCGGATTAATTCGTCTTGAGAGCACAACTCACATACTGTTTTATGGTAAGTTCATATTTATGGGTATTAGCCTATTTCATTGTTATATTTTAATGGTATATGAGAAAATGTGAGTTAGACTACTTGGTTATGCATGCCTTGTTTAAGTATACCATACATGTATATTATTATGACAATGCTTCAATTGTCCATCTTGTTTACATAACCACAACCAGCAACGAGTACTGTTTCCAGGTATGCCATTAGTTCTGGCACCCTATTTTGTTGCTTGATACTCTTCTAATGACTTTTCAAGTCAAAAAAAGTTGAATCCCAGAATGACTAAAAAAAGTTATTAGAATACTAATAATAATAATATGTTGTAGCGAGTGAACGAAGTGAGTGAGATACTATCTGGGGTGACACAATTGAAAATCTGTTATATGTATTCGTTTCTGTAGTCCACTAAACAGAAGACTTTGCTGATCGGTCTTTACCCTTATCATCAAAGGAAATTTAATTATGTAATTGTTTACCCCTTTCAGTTAGGCTATTTCTGTTGTGATATGAATGTTGCTGGATGCAGTTAGGTGTCATAAGCTCACTAGAGTTCATTTTCTATTTGAAAAGAGTGGTGGATAATGGTTTGCATTGTTTGTCATGGCTATACACACTATGCAACAGTATTATGTCCAATAATCCAAGTCATAAAAGGAATACAAAGTTTGTTTTGTGTTGGTAAATCCAATGAATAGATGTGTGTATGTGTGTGTGCTGGTCATTTAGATTGTCAAAATGGCTTATTAACCCTTAGTGCACATGGGTGAGAGGGGTTAGTCGTACTGTCTGTTTGTCTGTCTGTCTGTCTCTTATGGTCTGATTTTGGAGAGCATTTATAATTATCGCTTGATTTAAGTATGAGCTTACTCAGAACAACTATTTAAATGCAGCTATTGCGCTATTTTTTTAAGTTTTGGGTTGGTTTTGGAGGAAATGCGAAGCTCTCAGCTCTGGGTTAAGTATTACCTTTTGTGGATAACGCCCCCTATTATCAAATCCTGATCACATGAGCTTCTTCTCTTATGACGACAGTGTTTACATTTGCCATTTTCATTACTCAATCTATATTGATACCTGATTAGAAAAGCCAATAAAATATGTTTTTGGTCTGAGATGGTCTGGTAATAGTTAGCTAGTGTGTACTAGTGCTTAGGGTTTGCATCTTTGGTGCATGAATGGAATCTACCACTACTCTGGAAAAACAATAACACAGTAATTCCATATTTGTTATCTAAATTGTGAACAGCTAATACTTGTACTTTTAAGAACTGAATGATGCCGTCCTATATATAAGGTGAGTGAAAGTTTGAACATTAAGACAAACAAAATTAATACAGATCTTATTATGGCAAAAGTCAACATCTGTCATCTATCTGAAATAAGATTAAATATTACCATGATATTTGAATTACTTGTGTACAATGTTTCGCTTGCCATTTGTACACAAGCATATCACTAGTAAATAAGTAAACATGGAATTAAAATGTGTAACTTTTTAGGTTTCAAATCAAATGAGACTTTTCGAGGTGTATTAATAACTATTGTTACTAGTAAAGATTATATTATTATGTTATAATTATTTATATTGAATACTTTTCTTTTTTACTATAGTTATGGTATATAATGTTGTTGCTGCCACTGTAGTTGTTGCTGTTCTTGTTCTCCTTGAGCCAAGCTAAAAAACCCTACTAATAGTTCATGATAAAGAATATGATAACTAAATTTTATTTTTTAATAGGTACATACACTAGAAATAATATCCAGCTTTGGAAATTGATATGACAACTGTATGATTCTATTATTTAGCTATTACAAATCTTAATGTCAATTTTACATTAAAAAATAAAACACTTAACGTCATAATAATATTAAAACCTGGTATGCCGTAACAACAATTAATGTATTTGCAGTTTTCATGAATATTTATAATATTATGTCAGGCATTCCAGCTCCACCAACTTTACCTAGTGTATTTATAGAAGACAATTTTCTGATGACATCATGGGATTATAGAATTATTCCTACAATATCTGTTAATTTCACTATTACTCTCACATTCTTGAGTCCAAGTCAATTGAAAGATATTACTGAGTATGTGACTGATACTGACTCCTATAACTTCACACTGGAAGGAGTGAGGTCATGTGATCCCTTTACCATGTGTATAACAGCTACTAATATAGTGGGACAAAGTCCACCTTCATGTGTAAAAAAGACTCTACCTTACATACCTTCTACAAATGATATTGAATATTCATTAGTTAGAGTGGGGTATTTCTTCTCTTTGAATCTGACTATACAGGTAGCTATAATAATATTATACCATAGTAGCTAATTGTATTTTCTCTGTTAATATTTAGATGTCAGATTGTTCACTAGATAGTAACAATTTGTTGTTTGCTTTGCTTCAAAGTCAAAATACCACTCTGCCCGCATTGCAATCACAATTTATTGTATATAACATGGTGTCGACAGTTATAATTCTGGGATTAAGCATAAAATCAGTTTATAATTTAACTATTATATCTAACAACACTTTAGGAGTAACATTCTCTGAATCTCAGCAATTTTGTGAGTTAATAAAATTTGCTTAATTTCGAATGTGATTTTGAATAATTATTCTGTATTAGGTACAAATGACATTGAAGGAGTTAATATTTGTTCTACAATGAGGACTAGAATATACAGTCGAACCTCTCTACAACGGGACTCCGAAAAGCGGTCAGACTCTCAACGACGGTCATTCCGCTGGGAACGGAGCTCCATCCGCATGTCTGTAATAGATTTTAAACTCTGAGAAACGGTTGACTCCCAACTCCGAACAACGGTCATATTACCGGACCCCACAGTGAAATTGCAATACAAAATTATCTCCCACAACGGCCAGTTAGCCACACCCATGCATAGCTTGCACAACAATTTAGTCATTTTAAACTCGAATATAGAGCAAGTCAGAATTACAAATGTCCAGCAGCAATCAGATCATTTACCAGCTCCCTCATTTTATTGATATAGGCTGGAGGGCCGTATAGGCGGTAGATGCACGGCACTTCCAGACCGTAACCAGCGCCTCTGTTCACTTTGTCCCCTCGTATCACGGCAAATGCTTTGTTGACGTCTCTTCTCAAAAACTGGAAAAGCCGTGGAGCCAGGTTTTGTGGTACATGACCTACAATAGTAGTCTCCTTCAAAATAGCCACTGCTTTCTTATCTTTGGCATTTGCAGGCTCTGGCTTTACCAATAGTGATTCCCCTACCATAGGTACCCATACATCAGTATATGCGTGGTAGCCCCTAATGTAAGAGTCTATTTCCAGTACTTGAAGTTCAGTAGCAGTAACGACCTGGCTAGCCATAGTTATGACGGACACACCTCCTTTGTGGTGGGCTTTACCTGAAAAACTCCGAAATAAGGTCAAACTCTCTACAAAGGCCAACACGCTTGTCCCCATGCTTGGCTGTTGTAGAGAGGTTCGACTGTATAACATATCATGTAACTATATCATAGGATGTATTTATAGTGGATGTTTCTATAAATTATCATCCACTGATAGTACTATGAATGGTTCTATAATAGGAAAGAATTATGAGTTAGTGAGTATTGATGTAAACACACAATATAACCTCACTGTCACTAATATCAAAGGAGATGATGTGATTTCATTACAACAATTGTATGTTCACTTCATTTTTTTATGCTCATCAGTAACAGGTTAGGAAGACAAAACATTATTGTGGTAACTATTATTTATATGATCAATGTTTTTACGTAGGTGCCGAAACTACAACTTTCAGTTTAGCAACAATTGATAATAATAACATATTAATTACATCTGTAACAGTTGGAGTATTGGTGCCTGTTTTGATGATAATAGTAATAATATTGGTAGCTTTTGTCACCTTTGTACTTCTAATCAGAAATGGTAAGATGCAATGATGTGGCAAAGATTATTACATAAATAATTGTGTTGTCAATAGATAAGTTTCCATGTAGATCAAGAAGAAAGTAAGTATCAAAAAATTCACATGTCAATAATTTATTAAACTTTACTTGTATGAAGATCTGACGCAGCAAGGAAACCAAAAGCTGCAGATGTACGTATGTAAAAATAAGATAATATTATAGCTACAAGTGTCAATAAAATACAAATATTGCATTTGATCTTATAGAGTTCTATAATATTTGTGGTATTCTACAAGCAATGTTTATATATATTATTGAAAAAACATGTTAAAATACATTACAGAAGGTGAGAAATTTATAATAAATAATTTTGTGATATGCTTTCACATTATATTTAGATTTGTCTTCAGTATGACAACAATGTATCATATGGTGTAGTTAACGTCGTATCTACTCCACCAACTGACGAATTCACCTGTGAGACTAATCTGTCATATGACATCGTTAAGAAAAAAGATCATTCCACTGTATCACGGTCTAGTCCTGTTCCACTTTATGAAAGTGTACAATAGAACAAAGTTAGATCTCATGACAATGATTCACTTACGTGTTATAATTTGTCATTAATGTTGGGTGCTTTTTTGGTTAGTTTATAATTGCTGAACAAAAATCACAACTTATTGTATTATAATCAGTTAAATGCAAATTTGTTGCAGCATAAACTAAGCTTTAATAGAGTTTTGGCGTCTTCCTCTATATAATTTGTGATACTGGCTCAAATTGTGACACTTAGTTAACAAACATAAAACAATCCCATTAGTATTGCATAGATTTAGAAAAACAATTCAAATTTTTGTATGTACTGATTGTTACATGAGTATTCTCTAGTGATCAGTTTTGGAAACTCATCAAGTTGTTTATACATTACAAAAAAATTACTTTCAATATAGCTAATACTTTACTGTAATATTATACTTCTGTCTGAAGTTACATCTAGCTACCATATAAAATTTAGTGAAGAGTTTTTAAAATCTACTTGAATGACCAGAATACTAACAGACAATCGAGATGGTATACTCTGCAAATAGTATTTTGCATTGATATAAACCAATCATATGTAAAATATCTGAGTCAATCCTATGATGATGCACAACTCAGAGTGTATAATAGAGTTAATAGACATAAGATACCACAGGACTGAAGTATACTTATGCTTATGTAATACAATGTATGAAGAAAAAAAACGATTGTAAAAGAAGTTTTTGCGTTACTGTGGGAAAGTAGCTCCAGCAACAAGGGGAACCACCAGATCCTTTGGTTGACACCAGAGACACACGCACACACTGGGGGCCCTGATGACCGCTGCCACCAGAGTTCTCCACAGTTATAGCTAGCCCGCCCTGAGTCTTAAATCAGTTTGGGGGTTTGCGAAGTTATGGGGAACTAATGAGACGCATGCGTGTCTGGGTTTATGTACCAAGGACACGCATGCGCAGGGAACGATGGGAAAGGGTCGACCGGAAATCCGGGGCACAACTCAAATGAACTGACATACGCATACACCAATAAATACAGACATAAACACAAGTACACAGTGCTAATAAAATATACAAAATTATGGATGACACACAACACATATAATAGTTCTAAGTTCTATCTTTCTCCTCTTCACTTTCTCTTATCTTCTTCTCCGCCCACATCTCCCCCCTCCAAGATTTGGCTTGGGGCAAATCTGATATCCACTTCATGGGCGGAGTTGTCTTCACTCTCTGACCATGCCTGCCGACTCATCCCGTCTGCATTGCTGTGAGCTCTACCAGGTCTATGGATTAGTGTGACTTGCCACGACTGCAGAGCGAGGGCAAACCTGAGGAGCCTCTTATTAAGTCCGGTACCATCGAGCAGGGCCAGGCATGGCTTATGGTCGGTCACCACTGTAACTTCCTTCGCATACAGGAAGTATTCGAAATACTGGAGGGATGCTATGATCGCCAGACACTCCAACTCAGTAACTGAGTAATTTCTTTCTGCGGCTTTAAGTTGTCGTGAAAAGAACCCAACTGGCAGTTCTCGTTCACTCCTCTTGACGTGTAGGCAGCCTCCAATGCCAACACCAGACGCATCCGTGTGCAGGATAAAAGTATCATCAGGAGCTGGGATAATCAACACACATGCACTACATAACAATGACTTTAACTTACGGAAACAAGCAGTCATCTCCTCAGTCCAGGCGATCTGGAGAGGAGCCTTGAGAGACGTAGCCGGGGTGAGCATGCCCGAGCAGTCCGCGAAACTAGGAATGAACCGCCTGTAGTAGGAGACGGTCCCCAAGAATGACCTTAGTTGTTTCTTTGTGACAGGTTTGGCAAACCCTGCCAATGAGGACACCCTGTGTTCTGGTACAGCCAACAACCCTGCACCAATCTTGTGGCCCAAATAGAGCAAGTGCTTGCGCCCAAAACAGCATTTCCTTAATTTAATAGTCAAGCCAGAGGCACCAAGACAACCTATAACCTGTCTGAGGTGTGTCAAATGTTCGTGCCAAGTGCGACTATAGATGACGACGTCATCAACATAATTTCTACAGCAACTAGAAACAGGTTTCAAGACACTTTCGATTACTGCCTGAAAAATAGCGGGTGCATTCTTAAGGCCGAAAGGCATCCTAAGGTACCTGTATTTGCCAAATGGACATACAAACGTGGTCAACTCACTTGAGGACTCGTCCATGGCCAGCTGGTGAAACCCGGCAGTTAGGTCAAGTGTGGAAAGACATGCATGAGGCCCGACCTGTTCCAATATATCTGTCAAAGAAGGGAGCCAATAACGTCTCAAAGGAGTCACTGAATTCAGACACCTAAAATCCACACAAATGCGGACACTCCCATCTTTCTTTCTTACGGGTACTAAAGGACTAGCCCACTCAGAGGTGGACTCAACAATGATCCCATCTGACAACAATTTTTGGATTTCTTTCTGTACTGCTTCCCGAATCCCAGCTGGAATTTGTCTAGGAGGTAGGTTTACTACTTTGGCATTCTCTTCTAGTTCAATCTTACAAGTGCCAGTTACACACAACCCGGGTGAATCGCTAAAATGAGCTTTCAAGTCACTTAAAACAGCATCCAAATTAACCTTACGAAACCCAGGACATTTATCATCCGTAAGTGTGGCTTTACAATTAAGCAAAGCGTGATCTATGCCTTGCTCTTCAGCTATCAGAGTGACAGCGTTTACAGACAAGGGACGAGGGACATACAATTTCAAATTATCCCTATGTGCAAGTTTAGTTGGGTGGTCTTCACCTTTACTGACTTTATACAAAACCCTAGATGACCTGCCAACAATCCTGTATGGGCCTTCCCAAGAAGCTTGAAAAGCTGACTTCATACCTGGGATGCGCATCAGCACTAACGACCCAACTTCCAACGGCGTGTCCTGTCTATGTTTATTCAGGGACAACGCACGGGACTTACTACTGTCACTTTCATTATTAACTGCCAAATCATGCAGCAACGACAATCTATCACTCAACTTAAGGAGCCACTCGTCCACACACAACTCTTCAAAATCATCACTTGCCCACCCACGATACAAAATGTCTAGGGGGCCTAAAACATTCTTGCCGTAGACAAGTTCATGAGGTGAAAACCCAACATCTCTATTAGGCACCTGTCTAATAGCGAAAAGTGCCAGAGGCAAAAATACAGACCAATCTATGCCCGTGTCGGCCGCCTTAGCCAGCATTGGCTTTAGTGTGCCATGCAGGCGCTCCACAACCCCGTTTGATTGGGGCCTGTAGGGCGACGTTGCAATAGAATCTATTCCCAACAAAGTGTACATGTTGGACATAAGTTTGCTGAGAAATACAGTGCCTCTGTCAGAGAGGACTTTAAGGGGAATACCTGTCCTGCTCACAATGTCCATGAAGCACTGAGCTGCTTCAGGAGCGGAAGCAGTCCTCATGGGCAAGGCCTCAGACCATCTACTAGCCAGACATATATATGTGAAGAGGTATTTCACTCCTCTTTTGGCCTTGGGCAATGGACCGACTATGTCCACTGCCACAGATTCGAAAGGTACAGACACAATCTTTCTTTCTACTATCTTTGACTTCCTATTGCCCTGACTATTGACCCTCAAGCAAACATCACATGATTTCACAAACGACATAACGTCACCATGAATGCCAGGCCAAGTAAATCTCTTGTTGATTATGGCTCTCATGCCTCTTACTCCAACATGAGCACACTTATCATGGGCCAGCGTAAGGATTTTAAGCCTATGACACTTGGGGACCACGATTCTTTTCACTAGCACATCATCCATGAGAACACTATGAAATAAAACATCATCCACAAAGGAGTAACCATTTTGGCATTCCACTGCCAATTTCCTGGCAGGGATCAGAGTGTCATCTGCCAGAACAGCAGACTTAAGGTCTTCAACTCCGATAACATCACTCAACTTGGGAATATCAAAGTTTAAATCAACAGGGACATCAATATCAGCAACACTTTCACTTGGAGGACTTGCACCATCATTCCCTTCACTAGACGCACTACCTTCACTATTTTTACCAATCCCATTCTCGTCAGAACCACTAAGAAGATCAACCTCCGAAGAACCAACGTTAGACCCAACACCTACAGAGGGAGGTTCATACGGAACATCTACAGCAGACAGTCTCTGAAATTCATCATCAACCAAGTCAGAACTATTGTCATTCTCATTACTCCTGGGTGACAACTTAGACTTACTTCTGGTTACGGCTCGTACATCGTAAAGCTCATCTGGAATAGCAACAGAAGCAGAGGAGGTAGGAGAGGGGCCCTCCTCAGCAACAATGCCAGAGCCAGCACCTACTTGAGCAGGTGGTTGGATGCTACGGGTGTCACGTAGTTGCCCCGCCTCCAAGCCAGAGAGATCTGACTTTGAGGCGGCATCCAACAAGATCTGCTCAGCCATACCCTGCTCCATAGGGATGGAGAAAAGGACACAGCCACACAAGCTGTCCGCGTGAGCAACAGCAACTCTGGCGTTAAAGGAACAGCCTTTGATCGTAAAGTCAACTATGGCAATGTCCAAAGTAACAGGTCTGCCATCCCAACCTTTAACATTCACTTTCTCGCCAGTTAGTTGGTCTCCATACACCAGACAGCCAGGAACTACAGAAATCTCCGCCCCAGTGTCGGGTACAATCTTGCACTTGGAACCATTTACGAACCCAACAACTGAGGGGGACCCATTAGAGACAGAAATCCAGTTAAGGTTATACGTTCTATTCCTTCTAACACCTGCTCTCTTACCACTGTCACCATTACCATCAGAGTTTCTCTTAGTTGGGCAGTCTGGGGACTTGTGTCCCGGCTCATGGCACGTATAACACACAATGCCAGGAGGTCTATTTGTCACATTAGCATGCACGGTATTTCCAGATGACCCACTGCTAGGACTAGAGGTAGGAGGACTACAATCAGAGACAGATGAACGGCACTCAAAAGCTCTGTGCCCAAATTTATGACACTTGAAACATTCCCTAGGGGGATAAGACCGAAATTTGTAAAATCTGCCCGAGGTATTTGGCTGTCTCTCAAGTTCACCCGTATTGATAGAGAGGGCAAACTTATTCAGGTCACGGAAGGTATGGAATTCGCGCTGGTCCATGAGAGACCTTTGCACAGGCGAACACGAAGCTCGATACGTCGCGCAAGCCGCAAAAAGGAGTAATTCGTCAACAGAGCTACATTGCATAGCAATCGAGTCAGTTAAGGACTTAAGATGCACGTATTTCTCAAGAGGGTTCATCGATCTAGTAGAGTTAGCAAAATCAGACGTAAGTTTTATACCCAGCCCAGTAAGGCTCGAACCCAAACTCTCAATTAGAATCTCTTTAAGCTGCGAATAATCTGTAGTCTCTCTATCAATTCCAGCTACAATAGCAGAAGCTGACTTTGACTGTAATTTCTGTAGGAGAATAGTACGCCATCTGCCTCGCGGGCAACCAATGTCAGTGAGATCGGCTTCCAACTTAGTAATATACTTAGAGATGTCCATACCGTCCTTGTGAGGCGCCAAAGCAGTTATCTGCCTTGACATCTCAGCATCACCGGAGCCTTCTCTAGAACTAGAGGAAACTAGACCCGACCTACCAAACTCATTAAAGAATTCTCTGAACAAAGATTTCATGTCAAACATGGGAGTACTCATATTACCAGTCCCATTAAGGTCACGACCAGAGTCTTCGTCTTCGGCCATACTATATGGAACAGTACTAACACTACTGGAGGATTCAACACCAGGATAACTCTTCAAATAGGGAGCGTTAGAAGGCAAAGACACACGCTCACAAGACTCAAAACTATCAACTAAAGTATTGTCACTCTCCCTTCCAGAAGAAAACACAACAGACTTAGAAACCTTAGTAGAATCAGACAAAAGTTTATTCAGCACAGCACTACTACTCTCATGCGACCCAAACAATGGACACACAGGAGAAGGAGCGTTAGACCTACGATCAATACTAGAAACACTCTCACAATCAGAAGAATCCGCAGAATGACCACAGGCGGTACTCCCAGTCTGCTTCCTGCTCTTGCACGCTCTGTATGGCTGTTCTCTCTGGTTCATCCAGTCACTCTGGACCGACTTGATGTTCTGCAAGAACGAACACAAAACAAAAATCAGTGACAATGAACAGGGTAACAGAGTCTATGACCAAAACAAAAATCAGTGACAATGAACAGGGTAATAGAGTCTATGGCCAAAAAAAAACAACACAAATTTAGTTCAGCCAATTAAACAAACACACGCGCACGAAGTGCCACAAATGACAATCACAACTAATGAAGACAGGAAAAATGACACTACAGAAATATGACACGTCGACTTAGCCAGGGGCGAAGAATCCAATTAAGGTCCACGTGGGGTGCACTCCAGATAGGGAAGAAGATAACGAGAAACGGCGAACCAAGGGTGTAGTGAGCGAATATCCAGCCGCGCAGTAGCCGAGTTTGAAATCGGGACGTAGCAGCAGACGCACGAGCCAAAGAATACGCACGAAGTAGGTCACTCCGAGTTTGAAATCGGCAGAGACTACGGGATAGGTAGTACACCGGGGATGAGGAATGCAGAAAGTCGAAATCGATAAGGCGCAGGAAGAGTTCGGAATTCTCCACCGCTGCCGCCAATTGTGGGATAGTAGCTCCAGCAACAAGGGGAACCACCAGATCCTCCTTTGGTTGACACCAGAGACACACGCACACACTGGGGGCCCTGATGACCGCTGCCACCAGAGTTCTCCACAGTTATAGCTATCCCGCCCTGAGTCTTAAATCAGTTTGGGGTTTTGCGAAGTTATGGGGAACTAATGAGACGCATGCGTGTCTGGGTTTATGTACCAAGGACACGCATGCGCAGGGAACGATGGGAAAGGGTCGACAGGAAATCCGGGGCACAACTCAAATGAACTGACATACGCATACACCAATAAATACAGACATAAACACAAGTACACAGTGCTAATAAAATATACAAAATTATGGATGACACACAACACGTATAATAGTTCTAAGTTCTATCTTTCTCCTCTTCACTTTCTCTTATCTTCTTCTCCGCCCACAGTTACCCTTTTAAGTTATTTTTAATTGACCAAGCATTATTTAATTAAGATGAAAACTTTCTATATGATGTGGAAACTTATTAGAGAAGGGAAATCTTACTTGTTTGGCTTTCTTTATACCAACCGACTTAGATAAACATGTTTACAAGACTTGTAAAATTTAGCATAATAATGCATAATAGTTTGTGTTATCAACTGAAAGTATCATAATCTATTTTATTGTGTTTGATAAAGTTGCAATAATACTTTTATTTTTAACCACTTCTCAAAATAATTTCTAACTGCGTTTAATATTTGTTCTATTTCTGTCTGTAATTCATTGTGAAAATGATTAATGGTTACAGTTAGTGATTCCTTACTATAGACCTACTTTTATTTTCAACCATCAAGTTAACATGTTTTTATAACAGTAATTATACTTATTGCATGAGTCAGAGTGTAATATGCCCAAATGTTTCACTAGCAAAAACACAAAAAAACCCAGATAAGCTAGACTGGCTGTCACTACAATTAGCGTATCAGAGTATACTGAGCTTGGAAATACAGCTTGAGGTTACACTGTACGATGATTGTGTACCTAAAAATAACATTGTAAAGATGTCTAGCATGATAACTGAAGTTGCTATCTAGTTACCCAAGATTTAGTATGACTGTGCTGTTGTCTATTTAATTTATCAGGCAAAATGATATCAAAGGAACTACACATATTTTTAAGCTAAAGTACTGAGGACCGTGACACAAGAGAGTCGAGTGTCACAGAATCAGTCATTAAGTCTCATTCACATCTATACTAGCATTATGATTTACTTCTTCTCATAAATAGTTCATTAATATTTAGAATTGAAACTCACTACAATTACATTCGAACTATATAAGTTCATAGTTCCACAGCACCTGATATTTAATAAGTTATTATGAGACAAATGATATCAAAGCCACTTGGTCATATAGATTATGACAACAAGATGTAGAAAAACAATATATCCACTCACTGATGTTACTACTGTATAATATTTAAGAATGAAGCAGATAATTTATCACATAATATCCATGTTTTTTCATAAATACAAGACTTTCAACATTTTTGTGTAATGACAATATAGTATAGAATGGCAAAAATAGGAGCAGTGTAGTTATTTCCACTGTAATTTTTATTGGATATATAAATGACAGTGAGTTAGGCAATAACGAAATGAATTTATTCACAGCAAATATTAAAATGTACTGTATTAATAGCTAGTGTCTAATAATTTTATAATTAATTGTTAATGTTTTTGACAGAACATTAATGTTTTCTTACAAAATCCATAACTATTTATATTCCATAATAATATAGTTATGATAAACTTTAAGTTGAATTTTAATAACATGTTTATGATTACATTTGCACATATAGTCAATATTATGTAATGATACACAACGCAATTGTGTATTGTTGAGAAAGTCAGTCAAGTTGACACAATGTAAACTGTCATACTCACGTTATGAATACACTCTTGCTTTGGTCAATACGGCAAAAATTGCTGTCTAGTCTGGCTTCATTCTTCTTGGCTACTTTGATTTGAATGCTAATAGTGATGAAAATCCTGGAGATGATAAATTAATAATATCCCATTAAATAATTCAGCCACCTTTGATTTATAGCAATCTCTTGGAAAACTGCAATATCCAGAAAAGTTCACATTCTCCTGCTTTAGAAACTTACATAATTTTCCAGCAGATATAGAACAACAGAAGCATAAGCAATAACAATCTACATAATTATTATGATATCTGACATTTGCAGCATGCAAGTCGGAGAAACCATCACAATGTTATGTGTAACCTCTCAGATTGAAAATCTTTAGTGTCCTCACAAGCTTCAAAGATAACTATAGTCTTAAGCTTTTTCTGAATGTATTACCCTCCTTGCAAGTATATTATGCTGGATGTTATTGTTTGGAAGCCTAAAAATATTCATCACTATGATGCAATAAGGACACTCTCTTTCACAGGCTTTTTTTTTTAACAATACGGAATTAATAATATTTGGTCACCACTGGGAATCAAACCCAGGACCGCTAGCTTAGAGCACTAATGCGTTAAAAAAGTGGTCCTGGGTTCGATTCCCAGTGGCGACAAAATATTTTTATAATCTGTATTGTTAAAAAAAACACCCACATTTAACTTTCCCCTTATCTCATAAACAGGGAATAAAAAAGAAGCACAATGTTGCAGGACTATAGCCTAGAGCAGAATCAAATCTTAAGAAATCAAAGCTAGGATATTTATAGGTGTCGGATGAAACATTTCTGTTAATGTCACTCAGATATGATTTTTCACTTGGGAGGGGGGGAGTGTGAGGGGAAGCATAAAGTCCATCAAAAAATCTTATAATTTGTACCATGGTACATTCAAACCATCCAATCAGATGTTCAATTCAAGGAGAATATATTTCATACCCACCTCCTAGGAGGTGAATAAGTGAATCATCCAATGAAAAAAGTTTTTAAGTGTCTCCTATAGCCTAGAGCCATTGCACAAGTCAGTTGCACCCCTTCGTCAGGTCAGTACATATGATTTACACTATCATCAGACCTTCAGCCATCATTTGTGTAAATCCCATTCCAACCTCCATGTCATGGTGTAACCTATGTATACATTGTGGTGTAACTTATACGGAGGATGAATTGTAAAATCAAATAGAAAGTGGGAAACATTAAATTTCAATTTTTAAAATTGCACATAAAGTTACAAAAACACATTGGGATAACATGATTAATTATGTGAAACAATTGAGAAAAGTGATGCTTAATTAAATTTTTATAAGAAATAAAACTCCCAGCTTCAATTTCATAATTGTGTTGCCCAATACTTTGAGATGAAATGTCACTGCTTTTAGAATTGCAACCATGAATGAATTGAACAATGCATAATGTCAAATTTGAAATGAAGTGGCATTTTTATTATGAGTATTGTTATTAATTATGTTAATTTAATTCCTATTTAATATTTTAACAATCACTTTTTCTAAAATTCTTGGGGAGGGTTTGGGGTTCAGATTATCCAATAGAATTAGCTATGAGGTAGTAGTAGGAGCCTGTTATCTGATAGTATACATAAGTGATTAAAAAAAATGTTGTGGAATATAACTTTATTGACTTGTAAGCTGCATGCCTAGCCATCTAAAACCTCTATACTTTCCCATAAAGGTAATGATATCATTTTAAAGCTTACGAACCAAGGTATCCAGTGGTTTTAACTATGTGTCTCTAAATTGAATAAAACAGAAGATAATGCCAGCAAATGGCATCTCATGAATATTAATGAGAGTATGGACAAATACTGCCTAAATGACAGATTTCTATTGGTCAGATTTGGTAGACTTTTAGTATGTTGAACGTGATGTGGAACAGTACAATTGCCTTGTTTCAGAAATGGCTGAGTCTAACTTGCCTTTATACGAATGTTTTCTACAACTAATATAATATATGAAAGTGTAAATAGGCATTATTTAGTTTCAAGTACAAATATAATAATGTAGTATCAAAACAGAAAGTTTGATTTAAAAATTCATAAATATTTTATTTCCATGCCTTATGTATGTGGGATCTTTTTTTTCATCCTTGTTAGCTTAATTAAACCACACTGTACTTCTAATTTTCTAGTGGCCTGATATAAGAAGGGTCACTAAACATAATGTATCCCAAATTTAGAGTGTAAGTCTTTCTGACTAGCTTCTAATGGAATAATTATTCTTACTAGCTAGCTAATGTAATTTTGACAATACTCCTTCATGTTTCTAAAACATAAAATGCTTTAATACAAAAGCTCACTTGCTAATACTATGCACCCTCAAGTTCTTCTTAAAGTTTCTATATGTTGCTATTTAATTTATAGCACTGCCATTAAAATGTCGGGGGGATACATATAATTGGGCTGACTTCACATCTTATCTACATATAATCTATTCAGCTACATAAAACACATCTTAATCATCTGGCAAGCCTTGCAAGCACCCAAATGACGAGCTCTATCATGATCAAACTCACAGACATGCTCATATTTACTGTTAGGAACTACAACATGTGAATTGTCACCATCCATCCTGTCCACAAAAGTATGCACAATAAAATATTATCCCACTAATAATCATGCTATGTACTACTGACTAACTGTCTACAATAACATAATCAAAGATACACTGTGGCACTTAAATAAAAAGAAATATTAAATATTTGATAAAGATTACACTCAGATTAAAATGTGATTCAATGTGTTTTTGAGGCTCATTACTTTAATTTTTAATGACTGTTGAAAAAACAAACAAACATCAACAGCATATCTGTACGGGATCATTTTGAAATATAAGGCCTCACCAAAATTCATTTTTTGGGTTGATTATTATTCAGGATTGGTACATATGGGTAACCATTTTTATTTACTCTTATCTTGTAGCCAACTATAATGATGACCCCTTACCTTCCAAAAGCTGACTTGATAACCATATTTATAGACTATTATTCCTTGTCGATGTTCTCTTCACATTAGTTGTTAAGTTGGTGTAAAATCCCTTAGGCTCTTTAGAGAAAAATTTTCTAAGTAGTGCCCTTGCCTTCAGGGCAGGGCTTCCAATTGTGTTGCTAGGAACAGTTGCTATGTTCTACATTAGTTAGCCACTGCATCACAGTGGTTAATTACCATAATTAGTGTCCATCGAGCCCTAAGTGTAGCACCTTCACTGTGCTCAATCAAGGACCGTCAGTGATTCTGAAACAGTAGTTTCCTCTGAACAACATCTAACTATTATGTTGATAGTTTTGCATGAAGTGTGGTATTAACTCTGTGCCATACTTCTGAGATCAGCTTCACTCATTTTTCTTTCCAAAACAAGGCAATACATTTAAAATAGTCTTATTTGTTGATGTTTTGAACAGGTAGTTGTGTTTTAGACATACATGCAAACGTTTTGAGAGTTACAAGAATGTGTGCATTTGTGCTGTATTTATGGGTATGTATTTATGTTTTAGTGTGTGTATACATATCAGTGCTCTGGACATTGTTTAGCGACTTTGTTTTCTTGTATTTGGCCTAATTTTCAGATTCTGAGCCGTAAAACAATAACAACTGACAAAAACATAACTATGTATGAGAGCTTCTTTTATCTATTTATCTACAGTAGTAAACATGTATGTTCCCACATTTCCAGAATAAAAAATGTGATATAAGTGAATGATATGTATATTATACATGTATCATTATTGTTATGATTGAGGTAGGTTACCTCGACAAGGTATTCAATGTGATTCATTTCACTTTATAGTGTATTTTATACATTCAGTTTAAGAAGAGTACTTTTGTACCGTAAAAACTCAATGTTTAATAGGATGATGTAGATAGTGAGGCTGCTAATCATGTCTGTTAAGAATAGCCACTGAATAATTTAAGACTAACACTTCAGCTTTTAGAAAGGAATAACATATTTTCCCGTATCATTGTTGTAGTGATATTTAGAACTTCAACATTAGAAACCACCTAATGTATAAGGTATTCTAGTGGTAAGTCTTGTGAAAATTTTACAATAGTTATGTATCGGATTTCTTCTTACATGGCTTAGTATCTGGTGGTCTACACTGCATAATGTATATTATAATGGAAATAGTCATAATATTGTGTTATGAATTTACCATACAAAGAAATCTACTCCTATGTGGTAAAATTTATTTTTATATGATGGATCACATTATTTTTATAGTATCAATGTGAAAACTTCTTTATTTAATCTCATTTCATTTTAATCTTAGGCTTATTACCAGCCAATATTTAAAAATTAAAATGAAATATTGCATTGTTTCTACAAGATGAAATTGGACTATGTATAGTAACAAGTCTCTTTTAAGTTGCCAAATTTCCACAGCACAAAAAAAATATTGCAGTTTCTGTTTACATGTGATTAGTTTATTTTAATTCATTACCTTTGTTGACATGGCAGTAGCAATAAAATATTATTTTGTAGGACTGGTGGAAATTGTGCAACAAAACATACAGTACATAAAACTTGTTTGCTACTTTCATGTGTTTGCTAATTGAAAACTTAGCTTATACTATACATGATTACACCAGTTGTCATATTTAATAGCAATTAAATTCTAACTAGTTTAGATTATTTCCTGTGCATTTCATGAAATACATCAACATTCTCTACAAGCGATGTATTTATGAATTGACAAAAATAACATGTATCATGAGTTTTGCTTTGCATATAAACAAGTACTAATTTTTGAGGATACATATTGAAAACAGTCTCATGCTGTTTCATTATCATAATGGCAATGTGGATGAACAAAGCTACCGTATACTTGTATCAATGTCATCTATATACTGTAACTCCATAGTGATAGTGTGTACAGTCAAAGTTGTTTTCTGCTTTGTAAATTAAGCACAGATTGTCATGGATCATAATCGACTGGCAATGTGAAGAAGTTACTTCCAGACTGTAAATATGCACAACATCACCAGGTTGTTATGGAGTAATTTTGTTTAAACTCTAGGAAAATAATTTGAGTACAGTTAGCTGCTTTCTTGTCTTGTCAAAAATTTGTTTTGAAGTGGAGTCATGGTTAACAATGACTGTAATAATAATGCATAGTAAAGGTGAGTTCTAAACATGATTAAAGAAGAATACATCATGTAGCTAATGTTTATGCTGGCTGTAAGCATCAATACCTTTTTAATTGAGTTGTGTGTCACTTTAGGATTGATTCAGATGCTGACATATGACCATTGTTGATTAATTTACAAGTAGCTATATATACTTTATGATCATTTGAGGGATAAGCGAGACCATCACTAACATGTCTTAATTGAGGTCTTGTTGATATATTGGTGAGCAAGTAAAACGAGCGAACACTATACTGGGGTAACAAATTGAGACAGTACTAAGGATGGATAATGCAAAAATAGGCTATATATGTTGATGATGAATTTTAATTCATATCCATACTTACATACAGTTGAAACTTCAAAGTGAGAACAAATTTGGACAGGGGGGGACATTAAAAATACATGTGGCACAGCTACTTAAAAAAAATATATAAAAAATTAAGAAAAAAAAATTGATTAATAAATAAAATATGATTATTTATAAATTTGTACTTAAATATACTTTGTATAAACATTTGATTGATTATAAAGGTTTAGATGCAGAACCAAAATACAGCATAAACAGCTTCACTCAATAGATTCTAACTCAAAACATAAATAATTGCATGATAAGTAAATTAGATAACTACTCTATCTCCTTTCCTTGGTTTGAAGCAATTGCGTGATAACTTAATTGGTATGTTGTTATTGATGTTAACGGCCTGGAAATAACTACTTTCATGTTGTCAACCATAGATGAATTTTTTTTAATCTAGTGTCAAGTAAACTATTTGCAGGAAATCCGTATTGTCATTTGTGAAGGAATACATAGGTTCAAAAACAGGATAATTTCTTGGCATAAAGTACGGATAAGAAAATGGTATAAATAAAGTTGCTATAGAATGAAACTATCTTTGTATCTTGTCCATCACTTTTTGACAATACAATTATCATATAGGGTAATCATAACATGATTTTATTAAAGTCATGCTAATGGGAGGCACTTGGACTCAATACTTGAAATATAGTTAAGTGAGTACATACTAGTATACCATCTTTGGTTTGACAGGGATCGTAGATCTGCCTAGTAAATCTATATATTTCCCAATCAAAAGACAATTATTGGAATTACTATGAATTGTATTTGTGCTGCTGCAATTGTTGAATGGTAATCCTTAAAATATAATGTAAAATAATAATATTGTCAAGAGACAATTATTGCGATCACTATGAATTGTATTTGTGCTTTATAACTATTATTTACTCTCAGTTCTCTTGCGGACAAGTCAATTATAAGACATCACTGTGTATGTGATTGATATTTACTCAGATTACTAATTATTTTATAGCTAGTCAATGTGAAGTTTACCATTTAGTACTTTAACATACAAATGTAGTAAAGCTGATATTTGTTATTATTATCATAGCAAATAGAAATTCTGAAAGAGACCCTTAAATTTATTCCAGAATCTATAGTTTATCCACTTTTAATAATCTTTTCATCTAGTATTATCAACCTATAGCTTCTTTCACAAAGTCAACATACACACTTCATATATACATATTATATTAATGCTTAATATAATCGTATAACAAGTTTGCATATATACAATATAAAAAATTGTGATTTTGTTCTCATACAATAAAGTTACTGTAAAAACAACAAATGAGTAAGACAACACTAAAACAAAGACAAAGTAATTGCTATAAAATGTCTATCGTGGTTCTAATATACACTTTCATAAAGTAGGACTAGCCTGTGACACAGTGGAGCAATCTGATTTCTTCACAATGTCATATGACAGATTAGCCTCACAGATGATCATCAGTTGTTGGAGTAGATATGACATTAACTACACCATATGATACATTGTTGTTATACTGAAGTGAAATCAAAAGAGAAATAGAAAATAATATTAAAAACAATTTATTATTTGTCCTCTCCATCGTATTTAAATTCTGGTTAATAATTTTCTTTTATTCTTAATTTTTTTTTGATATGGCCAAAGTTAAATTAGTTGAACATCATCTCTTTAAAATTCACTATAAGAATCTATTAAAGTGATTTCTAGCAAAGAATAATGTATTTTGATCTAATTTCTCACAGCATATAAAATTGGTATTTTAGCTCAGCTATTCATCACTCACTATGTGTAAAACTAGCTATATTATTCTTGCATATACAGACTTTAATAATGTTTTCAACGAAAACATAGGCAATATTAATTTGTAGAGTAGTATCATATAATTTTTTAATAAAATCTATAAGACAAAATGCAAAGATTGAATATTTTTGACACATGTAGTTACAAATTATATTATTCATCATACACATGTCAGCTGCCTTCCTTTTCGTAGCTCCAGATCTTCATACAAGTAAATTTTATTAAAAAGATTGACATATAAATTTATTTAATACTTACTTATATATTTTCCCTATTATAGTAGAGTTATTTCATTGTCATATTTGAGAGTGCAATACTTCTCTATTCTGGTCCTTTGTCACAGTGACAGTGTCATTGAAAGGATTGATAATACATGTCATCTTGAGTTTATTGTGTAACCCTTTACCACAAATCATATAATAATAATTGGGGTTACACTTCAGGGAATTCTATTTCAGAATATTCGAAGTGAGGGTAGATGAATACTGACATGTTACTTAATGCATAAAAAGAAGAATAAGAATTAAGTATCAGTGGAGTGTTTTTGTATGAGACTACTAAGCACAATTACCGTTTTAATAAACATTTCATTTCTTTATGTATCCATGTACGTAATAAAATCAAATATTTAAAAATAACAAAACATTTTATCATCTACCTTAATTAAACAACGTAAAGAAAAGAAAACAAAGATATGGAATTGATAATCAATAATTCTTAATCATGAAATTAATTCCTGGTAAATAGCTATACATAAGAAATAAAAACAACAACAACAACAAAATAAATCGGGATGACAGAATTGTGTCAGTGCAGTAACTATTGCGATACAATCCAGTGACTGTTATGATGTACTTCTATTTGAGCTATTTACATTAGTGAGTTTTACAATGATGGATATCAGTAGTAGGAAACTTAGCATAGAAACATTTCCTACAGTGTGGGGACATGTAGTTAATATCAGTTTTGGCTTAATGAAAGGCATTATGAAAGTAAACAAAAAGTTGTTTCGATAATTTATTTGTACATTACTTCTCTGATGTGTTATTTTATTGGGTTGTTATGTCTCCTGAGCTTTCATTATGCTTTGTACACACTATAAATATTTATTATTTATTCATTATCGTCACAAGAATGTCAATTGTGTGATTAGCAATAATTACACTCTTGCCACTGGCACTACTGTAAATGAAGCCAACTGACTCATAATAATTGCCACTGTCAAAATAAATATGTACATTATACTTGTTTGTTTAACCACAATCTAAAAGTTAGCTTTCTTTTGTATGAGATTGAGTTAAATTACTCTAGCAAATTGCAACATATACCATTTTGTGTTTGTGATTACATCTGCTAGCTTAGTGTGTATCATTGGAACATGAACAGGGTGTCAGGGATATAGGACCAATGTACTTTACTGGGTGTCTTGGCAGAGGTAGAATTATGTCAGCAACGAGGAATAATTGAAAGTTAGGAATTAAGTTTCTATAGAGCCCAGAAAAGCTCTCAAGTATTTCTTGGAAATCGGAAGAACAAAAATTTCACATGATGTTTACAAGCAGCCGAAACACTATTGCCCACAAAATGGCCAAGAAACTCTACATACCTCTTAGTCCATACACACTTATCCCTCCTCAGCCTTAAACCAAACCTTTGTATAGTTTCAGTACTTTTAATGTAAATCAAATGGTCACTCATGGAATCAGAAAAAAATTAAATTATAATCAATATAAACCACAGAAAAATTAACACGATGTAAAATAATATCTTATTACAACAGCCATGTCAACAATCAGGAATCTAAATAAACCAATCATATGTATGCATTATTTGTGTAGTGCAAAGTCTTGGCAACTATATAGAATATTATTATACATCGTGTTTGTTGACGTAGCACTGGTGGAAATTGTGCAACTAAACATGCAGCACGTATAATTGTTTGTTACTCTCGTGTGTTTGTTAACTGAAAATTGTTTTAGTTCATCCTATAATGTGTTTACACCAATTGGCAAATTTAATAGTAATTAAAGTCTAACTAATTTTATATTATTTCTTGTGTATTTTATGAGATACTTCTTGAGTGACAGCTCAGCATTAGTGAGTTTTCTAACATTCTCTACTAGTTTTGCTTTGCATATAAACAAGTACTCATTTGTGGATAAATATTGAAAACAGTTTCATGCTGTTTCATTATCATAATGGCAGTGTGGATTACAAAAACGACAAAGCTATAGTAAACTCACATCGATGTCATCTATAATCTGTGACTCCATAGTTATAGTGTGTATAGTCAAGTTTGTTTCCTGCCCAGTAAATTAACCACATATTGTGTTTATAGTCATTAGTCATTATTGACTGATAATGTGAAGTAGTTACTTCCAGACTGTACACATGCACAACATCACCAGTAGGTTATGGAGTAATTTTGTTTAAAATAAAAGAAAATAATTTGGGTAGAGAGAGCTGATTTCTTGTCTTGTCAAACAGTTATGTTTCGAGGTAGAGTCAGGGTTAACAAAAACTGTAATTATAATGCATAATAAAGTTGAGTTCTAAACATGATTAAAGAAGGATACATCATGTAGCCAAAGGTTATACTGGCTGTAAACATCGTTACCTTTTTAATTGAGTTGTTAATTATTTACATTATAGTAACTTTACAAACATTTGAGGGATAAGTAATACCATCACTAACATGTCTCAATTAAGGTCTTGCTGATGTATTGGTGAGCGAGCTATACAGGGGTAACAAATTCAGACAGTACTTGGGGTGGATGATGCAAAATAGGGTATATGTTTATGATTGTCTATACATTTTGTATTTAAACATACCTTATATAAATATTTAATTGATTATAAAGGTTTTGTAGCCACAGAACCAAAATACAGCTTGTCTTTGACATGGAAAATAAGTACTGCATGTTTGTTTATGCAAAATCACAATTAGTAAGTTTAATTTGTTTGGCCCGCTTAACTATTGACTACATGGTGTACTCTTCTGTAATTGTTTTTATAACTAACAATTATGGAAATTATAATCACAATTTTTAACCATAAACAGCTTCACTCAATAGAGTACAACTCAAAACATAAATAGTTGCATGACAAGTAAATTAGATAACTATTCTATCTCCTTTCCTTGATTTAAAGTAATTGCATGATAACTTAATTGGTATGTTGTTTTAACGGCCTGGAAATAGCTAACTATAATTTAAAACTGACCGTGACCAAAAAAAAAACAGTCGCCCACTTTTTGGGCCAGTTTTGTTCTAGCTGATTTTAGCCGCCGTTGACTAAGAAGTGCGCAGCCTACCGTCTACTGGAGAGATTAGTCTACAGCGCTGCTGTTACACTCAGTTGGGCGGTATAGCTACTAGCTATGTTTGTTGTACTTCTTCTGACGCTCTTGTTCAGTTTTGTGATCAAGGAGAGCGAAGCACAAGGTAAAGGGTACTAACTAAATGGTACCAAACAAGCAATTTTAGTGTTGTCCCATTAGAACAGAGATATTCAAGCTTATACAAAATAGGGATATGATCTTGTCTCTAGTTGTGTTTACCTGCATATTATCTTGCTATTTACTCTTTGTTATACAAAGGTTATGAATAGTGCTTTTGGAACATCACCCAATACTGATTTCTAGGTTCATATTCTGCATGAAAAAAAATTACTGTTTCTAGAAGCTTTGCTATTACCCAGCAAATAATTTTTTTGACCATTACCCTGGTACATGGCAAACCTCTTTCAGCCATATAGACAAGTTTATTCTCAAGACAATTTTCCTCAGAGTTTGATGCGACAATTGTAGGCCCTGGTCTGTTATCATGAAATCAATACATGACATTTTGTGCCCCTGTTTTATGATAAAAGAATAGGAAGTTTCTGAGGTTATATCTTATATCTTTTTGGCAATGGTTTTCAGAGTCAAGCCGAAATTAAAAGAAGTAGCTACCACAATAAAAGGACTTAAATTGTCATTCTGAGTAAGTTTGTGTTTAATTCAATGATTAATTGTCTGTATTCTCCAGAATCTGAGCTTAATAATGAACAAACAGACAGATACAATGACTACTATTACTTTTCCAAGCTTGGACACTAACAGTTAATATTTATTTTCTATACATATTATACATTAGAGAAATAGTCATCTAGATATTATATGAGTAACTAATAGTCTAACTATATAAACTTGCAAGCTACGACTGCTTGTAATAAAAGTATATGGCTTGAATATTCAAATGATTATGTGACTGAAGTATAACATTTCTCAAATTTCATAATAATCAATTTTTAATACACCTTAAAATTGCAGTTATCATCTAGCTTCTTTAATAGATCTGAAGTTGGAAGTTATCAGAAGTTTCATTTAGCAGCTAGATATAGTTGTTCATTTGCCTACCTGCCATTATAAATGCTATGGTACCGTATAAAGGTGAATCATGCTAGCCAAGAATCAAAATCAGTGTCATTAAACTCAAGACCAACAGCATCTTCCCACATACTTTTGCAAAAGCAACAATTCCCCATGGCAATACATATCCAGCTCTGCCTACTAATCTGAGCAATTGAGTGCCTTAAAACACTTAACAATTTACTCCCACACTATAATTCAGGACAAGTCAATTATAAGACATCACTATGTATGTGATTGATATTTAATGTTATTACTAATAATTCTTATAGCTAATTATTGTGAGGATTACCATTTACTTGTTCAGGTTAACATACTTTAATATAGAAAAGTAGAAAAGCTAGTAATCCAAATTGTTCCAGTACAATAAACTTACTGTAAAAACAATATGAGTAAGACAACACTAAAACAGAGACAAAGTAATAATGTTGTTCTAATATACACTTTCATAAAGTGGAGTAGGACTAGTCAGTGATACAGTGGAGAAACCTGATTTCTTCACAATGTCATATGACTGATTAGTCTCACAGGTGAAGTCATCAGTTGGTGGAGTGGTAATAGTATTAACTACACCATATGATACATTATTGTCATACTGAAGGGAAATCTGAAGACAAATAGAAAAGAATATTACAAACAATTTTTTATTTTTCCTCTCCATCATATTTAAATTTTGGTTAATAATTTTCTTTTATTCTATACAATTTTTGAAGAATAAGGCCAAAGTTAAATTAGTTTAACATCATCTCTTTAAAATTCACTAATTTTATAAGAATCTATTAAAGTGATTTCTAGCAAAGAATTGTTATTTTGATATAATTTCTCACAACGTAAAAAAATTGGAATTTTACCATTAAAAGTTAAAATACATAGTAATATTCAGCTAGTCATCACTCACTATTTGTAAACACTTATCTATATTACACTTGCATTTACAGATTTTAATATTTTCAGCGAAAACATAGGCAATATTAATTTTTACAGTATCATAATTTTAATAAAATCTATAAGGCAAAATGCAAAACTTAAATTGTATTGACACATGTAGTTAAAAATTATATTTTTCATACATACTTCTGTAGCCTTTCTCTTCGTAGTTCCAGATCTTCATATAAGTAAATTTTATTAAAAATATTGACATATAAATAATTTGTTGAATACTTACTTATCTCTTGATTTACAACAAATGTTATCTATTGATAACACAACATTATTATTATATATTTCCATTGCCATATTACCATTTCTGATTAAATGTACGAGAGTAACAGCAACCACCAGTATTATTACAATTATAAAAATAGGCACTAATACTCCGACTGATACAGATGTAATTAATATGCTATTATTATTAATTGTTGCTGAAGTGAAAGTAGTTGTCCTGGCACCTACATAAAAACAATAATAGTATGCATAAAATTACCTCATAATAGTTTTGACATTCTGACCTGTTTCTGGTGTCTGGGTCTCACCCTGGATAAGCTATCACATCTTGGAATGTACAATTAGACTGAAACATTAATCCATTATCAGAAACATTATCACTAATATATGTTATATGTTCTCAATTAATCACTTAATCTAGTTCTCCTATATAACCCTCTCCTTCTCTTTCATTTTGGTTTCTCAAAATCTCTAAATATTCCTGTTCAGTCGAAGACTCTTCTGTTCAGTGAAAGTGAGAAATTTCTGTTTTCCTCGTCCGCCTCCGCCTGCTCCTTCGAACCATTTGCGTAGGAAAGCTCTCTATTCTAGAGAGCTGGGGGTGCAGAACGGTTGAATCAGCCACTCAGTGCTTGTGCATAGTGCTGAGCGTCCCCGTGTGTGAGTGCTTGGCCTGGCTGGGTTTTTACAGTCAGCTCACGTCAAGGCAACCCAAATAGCCCCCACATCTGGTAAGCATAAAGAAATACAGTGAACATACAATTGTTGTATTGAAATCACGTAATGTCCATTGATGACTGTGAGGTTGTAATTGGTGTCTACATAAAAACTCACTACCTCATAATTCTTTCCTATTATAGAACCATTGATATAATTCTTAGGTGATGATAATTCATAGGAACATCCACTAAGATTACATCCTATGATATAGTCACATGATATGTTATATATTCCAGTCCTCATTGTACGGCAAATATTTGCTCCTTCAATGTCATTTGTACCTAATACAGAATATTTTTAATCAAATTTAATTAGAAGCATAATGAACTCTTCAATATATATATTTTTTTAATGTGAAGTATTACATAAACTACCTGCAACATAGAATATCAGGTTAATGTGATTTTTAAGACTATTTTACGTTACCCAGATTATATCACAATTATATATAATATTTTATATATAATATTGCTTATATTGTATAAATTAATACAGTTGCAGCCTATATTGAAATAATTAGGACATAAAGGTTATAATTAAATCAACTTACAGAAATTAAGAGATTCACTGGATGATGTTCCTAAGCTATTGTTTGATATAATGGTCAAATTGTAAAGTGATTTCATTTTTAATCCTGTAATCAGTATTGTTGACACTGAATCTGCTTTGACAGATTGTGAAGTCAATGCTGGCAGAGATGCATTCTGACCTTGAAGTAAAGCAATGTACCAAACATTGCCATTTTCTATAGGACAGTGTGACATCTTTACAACAAGTACACATAAACGTATGAATCAAGTAAAAAAAAATCAATACCTGTATGATAAGATTCAATGAGTAGGAGTCCCCCATTCTTAATAATGAATATTCAATATCATTTGTAGAAGGTATGTAAGGTAGAGTCTTGTTTACACATGAAGGTGGACTTTGTCCTACTATATTAGTAGCTGTGATACACATAGTAAAGGGGTCACATGACCTCACTCCTTCCAGTGTGAAGTTATAGGAGTCAGTATCAGTCACATACTCAGTGATGTCTTTCAATTGACTTGGACTCAAGAATGTGAGAGTAATAGTGAAATTAAAAGATACTGTAGGAATGATTCTATAATCCCATGATGTCATCAATGAATAGTCATTCAGAAATATGTCTAGTTCACTCGGAGGATCTGGAATTCCTGTTACAATAGGAGATCAAATAAAATAATAAAATAACTTCGAAACTTTAGCATTAATGTTTTTTAAGCAAATATAATTTTAATATCTCTGTAGTATGATATTGTCAGAAAAACCTTTATTGTCTCCTAAAAATTATACTAATTTAAAGATAATACTTAACTAATTTCAATTGATGATAAATAATAGTGGTTACTAAGTTGAGTTAGAATATGCTGCTATCAGTATCTTCATATTTTTTCTTGGTGTTGTATTATAAATGCTGTGGTGATTTTTAAATTATGCAAATAGGCTTACAAGCAAGTGAAGAGATGGCAAAAGTATTATGGGGTATTGACCACTGTGTAGTTAATAGACATGCTCTGCAGACAACAACATGAAAATGGTTTCAGCAATTGGCTCAAACATAAGGGTTCAATCAAAATTAAGGTACATTTTAGTTTAGTAATAGTCTATAATTAGGATAATAGTACATTTACTAGCTATGTACCAATTTATAATTGAAGTGAGAAAAATAAAACGAGAGTGTTAGAAAAAAGACAACAACATTTTACTTGTGTTCATTTTTTTTACTCTATTATTAGTCAAGAGTCATTGTGTATTTTTTTACTTTGAATTATCTGAGGTCATTATTATCCCTTTGTACTTTATTTCCACATTAGCTATGTTAACTATTATAATTTTTTACATCTGTCGAGGGGTATTGTATTGGGTCTGTAACTTATAATTAAAATATTGTTTACTTCACCTGCTAGAAGTAATGAAGTTATATTATATTTGTCACATATTGTTACTTGTGTGTAGAATCCATACTGTCACATAACGTACACAAATTCAGTCCAGTGACTCACCACAAATTGTTACATTTATTTTCTTTAAAAATGTCATTTGATTAGAAAGTAGTGTAGCAACACAAATAACTGCTATAATACTGGTATTTGAAGTGTTTAGAGTCAGCATAGATAATCCGGTCTGTCCAACTACAGTCACTCCTGGTAATGGAGAATTATCTGGAGTTACTGATATAGGATCCATATTGTTGAAAATTATATTCCATCCTACTATTTCAGATTCTAATGTGCAGGTAATAGTTCTTAATTTTCCAACTGGGAGGACAATTGGACCACTTGGTTGAATAGTAACTGTAGTACATTTAACAACCAAATTAGTTATGTTCATATTTTTAAAGTGGAGTAATGTTAATAATTGTATCAAGAAACTTTGCTTGATTTTTCAATATTCACGGACATATGGAATATAAATAGTGAAATTTGATGTGAAACATATGGAGAGGTCACAGATTTCTTAAATAAGTCATCACCAAATTAACACTAAACATGAGAAGGGAGGAACTGGTTTTGTACATTGCAACATTAATATTTAAGTGTGAAACCTTAAGATTTAACATACACAGCAATATTTTATTCAGTTCTTTTTTTTTTTTTTTACATATTGGTAACATACATGGTTTCTGATAGTTCCCTTCAAAATAGTACAAATATTTTCATTTTGCATTAACCTACTACAATTACTAACTAGAGGGAACAGGGCACAAAGCGGATTTTCAGAGTTTTAAAGCTCTAGCTCCACCCCTTCAAGCGGTAATAGCAGTGCTGGTAAACTACCGGAAATTCTGCATCTCTTCCCTTGAATCATTATGTCTTCATACAATTGAATGCATTGAAACAACTATGGCTTAATTTTTTTTTGTATTTAATATGCAACCATTGTTTAACATACGAGGCCAACAGATTTGCTGCCATAATTATAATATTAGGTATGTTATTAGTTGATTTAAGTTGCTATTATTATTGCTCAATTGATAGTAGTAGTTCCATTATCTAAGAACTTTTTGAAGCACAACATAATTATATATATATCAGTCTGACTTAAAATACAAAAATATAGTGAACATGTAACCATATCCTCTCCCATAATGTCAGTCAAATCATACTGTTAACACTAACTAAATTCATAACAATTTCATATTGGTGACCGGTTTTTGGAAAATCGGCCTAAACGCGGCATCTAAAGTTTTCTAATTTATTCTACCAGTATGCTGCACGGGGCCTTGGAATGCCGTCCTCCTATTTTGGAAGCTGTAGCACAAGCCGTCTTCGCCCTACGCACTACAACACTTCAGTATTTTTGCTAAACTTATTATTGCTTATTTCGAAAAAACGCCGGGTAAAGGATTGCTAAGGTCAGGGGGCGTGCCTTGTGTCCGTATACTATTACTGCGTGTCTCCGGGACACTACGGAATAAACCAGTTACAGGCGGATTGAAAGAAGTCTAAAAGGCTTAATGCAGGGCTCCTTAAGAAACTATGATGGCGAGAATTAGTCTGGCGGAGCCGACCCTTTACCTTCTTTGTTAGTGGGCGGGGGAAGGAAAGGGTCTGGTATCGTTAGCATATACGAGTTGTGCAGGCACAACTATAGTTGCGCCCCAATCAGATTGCAGAGAATTCTGATTACATCATAATATGATGTATTATGACATAACGTACACTGTAGCACGCGCGTCCACACCTGTTAAAAGCTTGCGCCGTAAACATTTGCTATATGTACTTGCTGGAGAGAGATGGCCGAAGTTCAGATCTTACTTGCTTTTGGAGAGCTTGGTTTTTCTAGTGTAAAACCGGAACAAATGAATGTAGTAAAGGGAATTCTTCGAAGGGATGTTTTTGCCATTTTACCGACCGGCTTTGGAAAGAGTGCATGCTTTCAGTGCCTTCCAATTCTGTTAGACAAGATGTTTCCAGATGATGGACCTTCAATCATACTGGTTGTTACTCCACTCACTGCAATAATAAAAGACCAGGTAAGTGCTTCATAGGTAATAATTTATTTTCAATAAATTCCAAGTTCAGCAACCATTTCAAGTATTTTAACCATACACAGGTAATGACATTATGTAGAAGAGGAATCAGAGCAGGGTATGTTACTGGTGACCAAGAAAGCGATGAAGTCAAGGAAGCTGCAACAGAAGGAGGATATCAAGTCGTGTACTTCACACCTGAAATGCTACTTGGCAGTAGAAAATGGCGAGAAATATTACTGGGTGACATTTATAGATCTCGACTTCGAGCTTTTGTAATTGATGAGGCCCACACGGTGAAAAAATGGTAAGGACTAGATAATGGTTATAATATTGCAAGGTATTACTGTAGGTACTACTTTCTATTTTAATCATAGAACCAAGTATGACATTTTCTTGCCAAAGTAATATTTCTTGTTGATACAAGAGTGTAAAATATGGATATATGCTGTTTTATAATGTTAAGTGTAAATTTACACACCTTAATTAATGAGACACAATATATAGATACAACTCCATTAATATAGTTGTTGCTTATATTTATGTGTTCTTTGCACTAATTTTGAGATGTATACAATCATTATACATTATGATAGGGGAGAGACCTTCAGACGCTTGCTGTTAAGGATAGGTGAGATCCGTAGTTTGCTTCCAGCACATGCAAAGATCATGGCACTAACTGCTACGGCCACAGCAGCATTACGAATGGAAGTTTCCAAGATCGTTGGAATGAGAGATGAACTGGTGGTTTCCATCTCCCCATGCAAACCCAACATTATGTACTCCGTGATTAAGTTTTCTACTTTGACAGAAACATTTCAACCAATAGTGAAGAAACTTCTACAAGATGGTGCTGATTGTCCTCGTGCTGTGGTGTATTGTAAGTCTTTGAAAGACTGTGCTGACATATATGAGTTTTTTAAGGACTCACAGGGTGCCTACATCAGTACTAGAATTTCGGCTCGTGGACATGTTCATGAGTTGTACTGATCAAGAGGTGAAAGATAGTATTATTAAATTATTTAGCAAAACTTCAAATTTACGTGTAATTGTTGCAACCATGGCCTTTGGTATGGGAATAGACTGTCCCAATGTACGCCAAGTTATTCATTATGGTTCCCCTAGTGATGTCGAAAGCTATGTGCAGGAGACAGGACGTGCGGGTCGAGATGGACTTCCTTCAATGGCTGTTTTATTAACTAATGTTGGACGCACAAGACATATGGAGAAATCCATGTCAGAATATGTGACAAATGAGACTGTGTGCAGGAGAGACATTCTATTCAACAACTTCGATAATTATTCACGTGCTTATAGTGGACCTTTATGTTTGTGTTGTGATGTGTGTGCTAAATCATGTACTTGTTCAATGTGTTCAATAAATCATTCTTCTTTTTTTTTTTAATGAATAATTACGGTAAAATTACATATGTGAGATCATCCAATCCATGAGTATATTAGTATCTATTGCATGCAAAACATCTCTTGGGTTTGGGAATGAAAAATGAGAGCGACCTTGATGTGGGGAAAACAATTTGTATAATGCTGAATGGGTACTGATGAAGCGACTCCAGATCAGCTCTTGTGCTTGACGAGGAGTTAGTTCAAACTCGTACTGGCAGAGCATGTTCAACACTTCTATCGAGTAATTTTTTCTTCCGGAGCTCTTGAAAATAGGTAGAAGATATCGCCAGCATTGCAATACTCGTTCTCCATCACCTTCTCTGATAGCATCACAGTAAACCAGATAGAAACACCCCAGACCTAGAAGTCTTGTACTGTAATCGTGCATCTACAGCAACAGCATAGTTCATAAGTTTTAGGTGTTACTAAACCAATATGTAATATACCATATCACTTGATGACGGAGGTGACTTGTTAAACTCAAAACAAGCAAACTTGTCCACAATACTATCACAGATAGACTTCAGAACACTCTGACGTTCCTCTGCTATCTCCATCCACAACATCTCTGGTTCTTCAATGGAAGAAATCGTGGGAATATCATCCATTGAAGACATTTTTAGCTCCTCCATTGCTGCTGCTATAATGTGACTAGATACAATGAGCTTAAAAAAATCATCACACTCATTAAAATGGTGTATTGAATCTGCTGTCACATTCAGGCGACTGATTAAATTTCTCAGTTGATACAGTGTGCCATGCTCACCAGCAGACTTCGATGAGAAGTAGTACTTCCACACTACCTACAACCATTATTACATCAGTGCAAATTGTTTAATACATTATAACAGATAAATACTCACATCTAGAAGATTGAGTTTAGTATGCCAATCTTCAGCACAAGGGATGATCCCCGCTAGCTGAGTGACAGGAGACAAGGAATTCATCTTGGCTCTCACAGCTCCCCTTGCTCTTGCAGCTGTAAGCTGCTCCCCTTGCTCTTGCAGCTGTAAGCTGATCACCGCCGAAGAAAATCCTGTGTAGAGATGCATCCAGTACTTCTACTTCATCTCCAGTCCCTGGAACCTGAAATGTTTTGCTGTATTCATATACTGGTATATATTGGTGAAGATGTGTTACAATATCCACCATGTCAACCGCTTTATTTTCATTTTTCAGGAGCACTCCCAGAGGCACCTAGATATTTTCACACAAGTAATTACATACAGTAGATATAAAACTATAATGGCAACCATATATAACACAACAAATAAAAATAAGTACACATTTTACCTACCACAACTGATTTTGATGACATTTCAGCATAATATTGGTGTTTTATGTGCCACTGCACAATATCTTCAAATGTATGTTTGAAGAAAGGCATGTGCTTTGTCAAAACTCCAGACACCATAGTTACAATGTTGCTCCTTAGAATGCGATCATCCTCTTTAGAAGGCAACAAACTCAATGCCCTACGCTTTGGACTGTTTAAGCATGTTTGAACATGCACATCTGGGAAGCTACTATGGTCATTTCTATTCTGGACAGCAAAGTAGTGGAACTAATGGAGTGATTTATTCCTATGATTTTCAGCTCTCATGTATCTGGCTTTGACAGTTTTGTCAATGTTATCACCGACAAGCTTGAATCCCAATCTTTGAGCAATGGGAATATGTACAGGAGAACATGTTTCAATATCATCTGTAGGTATAAGACACATAAATACACCATCACATAATAACAGTAACTATGACACATGTATCACTTGTTGTGTAAATCCACTAGTGATAATGGATTGCCCTCTGTAGCTGGATTGTAAGGCCAGCTATGCGCAAAAATAGCTCAGTCAAAACTTAACTAAAACTATCTTTAGGAGAAAAAACAGAGAGAGTGAAATGATGGAAGGTTCTAGTTTAAATAGTGGGATGAGGAAGGGTGAGCATGAGTGGCGAATATACATATGTGACCGTCTACAGGAAAATCGGGCACAACGCGGCCCCGACGAAAAAAAATTTTTTTTTTGCACTTACACACTCCTCGGCAAGCAGATATTAAGCTCTCCAAGTTTTATCGCCGTAGCTTTAGCCATTCCCGCTATATATCACCTAACCGTTCCCTTCGTTAGGGCTTATTTAATACATTTTTAAGAACTAAATCGATCGTTTTGCGACGTTTACGCATGCCATGTTGTGCCCGATTTTTCCATAGATGGTCACATATGGAAACAAAGTGTTTGCATGAACATGTGTGTATAACTGTTCCACAAATTAAATAAATCTCATAATGATACAGAATGAATGGAGGGTAGGATGACTGTTAATGGATCAATGTTTATTTAGCTGCAGGAGGAGGTGACTAGCAGGTGTGGTGTGAGCAGGGAAGTGTAGTGAATAGGTGAGAAGTGGGTAAAGTTTGTAAAGTAAGGGCTAGGGCTAGGGCTAGGGCTAGGGCTAGGGCTAGTGTGAGGCTTGACCGGCACTTCTGAATGAGTTGTTACTGTTTTGTTTTGTGTTTTGTTTTTTCCCCAGGTACAGGAAGTGCTAAATGCTTAGCAAGGTATATTTCCAACGATTTAATTAACATAAATATGACAGCAATACAGGTGCTTACTGAGTGTACGAAAATATTTGCCCACACATGCCACATGTATAACAATACCAAACTAGCAATTTATCTTTGCAAATTTTTTTAAGAGTTACCTTGTGTAACTTCTTCTGGTGTTTCATCAGCTGTTTCTGAAGTCAGACAGTGCCCTTCATAGTTGTCTTGAATGTCTTCCTCAGATGATATGTCTGTAGTGAGCGGAGAAAACAGGGGTGCTCGAATGTCAGATCCACTAAGCACACTGCTGTAGGAGTCTGAAGAATATTCATCACTTGTATCAGAATCTGCATCATCCATAACCCCCCTACCATATGATACTGGCACACTTGATAGAGTATTCTAATAAAAATAGCAATTATACTTTGTATTAAATTATCTAAATAGTATAGCTTAAACAAACCTCCTCATGTGCCTTCTTGAGACTTTCAATTAAGTTATCTCTCCACTGAAGCACCAACTTATCATGTCCATCACCAAGGCTCTCCAACAATCTACAAGTGACTATGTGAGACATGCACACATTTACTTTCTGCAGGCGTTGATAGACCTGAAAACAAACAATATGACTAAAGAATATGTGATCACTTAAAGTTATACCTGCTTCCCACTACTCCCTGCATAAAGAATCAGAGATACCATTCGCTGAACCAATGACATCTTTCCATAGCGAAATTTCAGCAGTATTGCACAACACATTCCTATTATTCCATTGCGATTGTGCCTTGGTCTACGAGTGTGGGTACATGATTGCAGAATAGAATATAATATTGGTGAGTGTTCAGAAACTTCCAATAAAAGCTTGTCCCAGGTGAAGCATTTCAAATCCTGGCTCTGCAATATCGACTCAACTTTGTCCGAGCACATCAATGCTAACTCTCTTCGCAGGTTTACTCCAAGCCTTTGCAATACATATTTCTTAGTTATGGGATCTTTCAACACTTCAGCTGCAACCGTGCTCTTGCTTCGTCGAGCCACAGCTTTTCCCAGCCTTTTTCGACACGGAGTTAAGACGTACTTCCTTGATCCTCTCTCAAAGTTCACGCCTACCTATTGTGTCAATTATTATTCAACAAATAAAATTATATTATTAATTGAAGACTGAGTTTTGAGCCATAGCATATTTTTATAGCTGCTTGAACTTTGCAAAACAACAACAATACTTTCTCCACTAACCACACTTTATTTGTTAATTATTGAAATTATTAGTCAGCTATTATTTATACATTCCCAGTCAATGACTTGGCCATTATTTTCAACGTTAGAATCAGACCTTCATAGTTCAGTATCAATCAAACAATGGGTAGTGCACCAAATAGATTTACATAACCATCTTATAGCAATCACAGGTTAAATATTTAAGGTACAACTACAAAGTAAACCATAAACGTACAGTAACTGTAGGAGAAATGGCTGAAGTAGAACCTGAAATTCTTTGAGGAGTAGAAGTCATAAGAGGAATTGTCACACTTTCATCTTCTGCAGGTCCAGCATTAGACTTTCTTTTGGCATGGTGGCAAGGTGTATCCAGAATAGGCCGTTTGCGACTTAGGGCTTGCGCATTGATAAACTGATGCCTATCTGGATGTGGTAGAATCAAAGAGACAGCTTTACATATTCTAGCAGCGATTTCCTGAATCAACATTCTTGACATTACATACTAGCTAGATACAATATTACTGAAAGTTTTTACCTCTTTGGCTTTGAGAAGTTTTTGGTATGCATAATAGCACTTTCTGCACATGTAACTTTCAAAAACTGACTCAATATTAACCTGCTCTCCCCTCTTCTCTAGTTCCTTGACAATGAATTCCTTCCAAAGAAGGGTAACCGCTCCAGATTCACCACTAATTGCACCAATAACTCTCCTATCCTTTCTTACCGCCTGTTCTCCACAAGCAAGACATATGTTCTTCAAGGATGAGGCAGAAAGAGAAGCAGCAACGGACAATGAAGTCGAAGATGAAGAAGCCATTGAAGATGAAGAAGCCATTGAAGCTAAAGACTATTATAAATGTAGCATCTATCCAGCTAAATACGCGCAAAAAAATAGCTCACGCATGCGTGGGAATGACGTAAGAAATGTGATGTAATGGAAGTGTCTGCTGCACAACTCGTATATGCTAACGATACCAGACCCTTTCCTTCCCCCGCCCACCAACAAAGAAGGTAAAGGTCGGCTCCGCCAGACTAGGCGAGAATTGCGTGAGTACATGAATTATGTAGAATAGTAAGTGAATTAGTTAGCTACAGTTTTTTTCCCGGCTGTTAGTGAAAAGCCCGCCAATAATTTCTTAGCAACTCTCCGTACACGAGTCCAACCGGCTAGTGTTTCTAGCCTCCTAGTGTGAGTTCTAGAGCACGCCAGAGCTTACAACTGCGTCATAAGCTAGAGCTAACTGGCGTCTATCCATTTGTGCCATAAAAAAAATTCGAAAAAAATCGACCCATAAGGCTTTACCCGGGGATACTGAAAAAAATTGTTTGCCGCGTTTAGGCCGATTTTCCCAAAACCGGTCACTTGTATAACCATTGATACTACTTAAACTCTCATACAACTATAATTATATATACTATTGATTTAATATCCAGTAATGATTGTATCATATGGCCTCCTTCAACTTCATGATAACTAAGTATTACATAAGATCGCAAGATCGCAACCCACATTTCAATGTGTAGGCTGAGGTAGGGGTGGGGAAATTACCTGCGTTTTGGCGTAGCCCACTTCTTTTTAAGGTGGCACGACGTTAGCCTGTCATTATATTGCATTGCTTGGGCGTCGCCCGAGCCTTGATTTTAATAGCTCTTTAACCTTGTCCTATTCGTATGTCTACTAGCAGTAAATGATGTCGGTGCTACTTTTTCTGGCTCTCAGCTTTAGTTTGACTATCAAGGAAACTGGAGAACACGGTAAGTGGTATTACTTGACTATGAGATAACTAAATTAGATTGTTCAGGCCATACAATGTGATATTTAACTAGCTATCTGCTTTATTTATGGTCTTGATACTCAACTATTTACTCTATTTATTTGTAAGCAAAAAAATTGGATATACTAGCTAACTAAGAAAACAACAATTAATGTGTTGATTCATCGCAGTGATGAATCAACACATTAATTGTTTTGCACTATCTATGCTAGTTACAGGGGCAAATCTAGAGGGGCTCGACTAGAGCCATATGGGACCCCCTGAGCATGAGCCCATTTTTCAAAAAGAGCACCCTTTCCAGATGAGTCAGTCCCTTTTTCATTCCCAGCCCCTGACTTTTTTATCTGCGGTCCGATCGTTTCTTAATAATGCACTCCATCCATTCTTAATGTGCTAAGTCAGGAATTTTGCAACTCTTCCTTTTGGTAAAATTAATAATGTAGTATTTCTAAACAAAGTAAACTTGGCACTTTAAGTAAGTATAGGTGAACATAGTATCATTATTACAGCTCATTTTCATTGTGTGTTAATGTAGCTAGCTAGCTAGCAGTTTCATTTTATTGTTTAGCTCTCCCTTAGCTTGGTAGGAAATTTACTTATTAAGGTATTACCTTAGAAAAACAGGATATCTTATATAACTAGCACTTTTATTGCTTACATATGTTGGCATTACCTTATATAGCTGAGCAGTCCGCTAAAAGACTGTTTGTTTTTTGTTTTGTTTTCACTATTTAATTGCTTGGCCCGGTTTTAAATATAATCAGTTTTTATACATCATGTGATTATTTAACTAATAGCTTGTGTTAAATTGTTAAGGAGGCCTAGAGTGACATCCAGAGACTTTACTTTCCCCTGCGGGTATTCAGGGGCGGATCTAGGATTTGTTAAGGGGGTGTACTCTTTTCAGTAAGGGGTGAAATAGCTATAGCCACTTATAGAAAATGTTGGCTATGTATTTTCTACAAGATTATACTCTAATATTCATCTGCACAATAATTAGCACTACAATGTGACTGTCCAAACTGAATTATGTGAGCGGGTCTGGGAAAAGGGACCTTACGGCGCAAAAATTGAAATTGAGATATAGGCTCCAGAAGTAAGTCATCGGAAAAATTCTTTCTTTCTCCTATTTTTGTTTTTTGCAGAATTAGTCTTAGTGACCCTTACTCTACGTCTATGCCAAATTTCAAATGTCAAAACGACTTAAAAGACCCCAAGCGTGCCGTGAAAAGACAAGCTACTTTTTATTCTCTCTCATTCTCGAAGTACAATAAACGGGGAATGGGCGGAGTTTCAAACTAGCAGCTAAAAAAACGGCATAGCTTTGAGACTACTGCATGCACTCTACATCTTACCTTTGGCTTAAAGTTTACCGCTACAGCGAATAGAGCAGCCAAGAATTCTGACAAGACAGACCGTGAGACGCTCTGAAAGCTAAAAAGAACTCTACGCAAACTTCGTTAGTCGCCGAAAAAGCGGCTGTACTATTTAATTGCGTATGCGGAGTACGCCGTTAAGTATACGGAAACGTTAATTATACCGGAAGTGGAATTCAATTTATGTTTTCTCGATTTCTAGTTCAATTGCTTTGCTGAATAGGACCCAGTTCAACTGCCAGTTTCTCTGCGTGTCGAAAGTTTTACCCTCCAGTATTTTAGCACTAAGTTGAGATAAATTGTATCTTTTTATTAGCATAAAAAACTCAATTTTTTTTATTTGCGCCATAAGGTTTCTTTTCCTAGACCCACTCACATATTATGCTCATGGACAGAGTTTGAAGATCACCTCAACCACATTCTCAACTATAAGAATCCCAGTACACATACCTGCAGAGCCGTAGGAAGCAATTTTTAGTTGTTCAGGCCAGGAAGTAGGTGTGGCTATATTGATATAGCATTATTTATACTAATGATTATGAATTGATGAGTAATTATTAATGAAATACATAACTAATAAGTGATATAGAACAGAATTATTAATATATTGCAAATATACTATTGTGATGTTCTGAATTAGAAATAAATTCATTCACTATAACTTTCATATCCAATAAATCAGTCCTTTCCTTGTATGTGTGCAGAATCAGTAAATAATTGAGACGTTCCTGCGACATAGTTGATCGAAGATAAGTCTTGACTCGTTCCAATCCACTGAAGGATCATTCAGAGGATGCATTCATTGCTGGCATTACCAAAAGCAGTTGCATGAGCCTTTTGACTTGTGAAATGAGGGACAGCTTGCCATGTGACAGAGACTTTAAGTGTTTTTTTACATCCCATATTGTAACATTGCTGGTTTCCTTGTAATTTGCTCCCAGTATCATTAAGCTGAGTTTTTAGTAGATCTTTGTTGAAATCATCATTGTATGTCTCACAAACAGTTGTTAGTTCTGATTCCAAACTCTCTTTCTTACATGCTTTCACCAGTAGTAGCTCAATAGACTGAAACACTCTTTAGACAGGCTGATCAGACCTTTCTTCTATACAATTTATAATTAAATCTAAAGCTTCAAAGTAGATCTGTCTGTAATATGCTTCAGGTGTGTCATGAAAATCACCAGGGTGATAGCCATCATCATGCCTTTTTGATTTTCTACGACGTCTTGGAAGTTTAGGCTCATCAATATCCAATTTGTTTGCTTTAACATTAACAGTCTTCCTAAACTGTTCAAAAACTTCTTCATTCCTTATTGAATTCAGAGTTGCAATTGTCATTTTAGCAATCTGTTGCAGGTGTGACAAAATACCACGCCCTTACTCTCATCATAGTATAAAAGGCCATTTTTCGAAACAACTAGGCTGGAAACTCCCTTCCACCACTTTCTTCGCCCCAAAACAACGCTTTGGAAATCGGAAGTTTAGTGGCTGGTGTGGTTTGGAGGGAACGTCGGACTCAACATCTCAATAAATAGAGGGGCGTTCAAAAAATCGCAGTACAAGGAAAAATAACAAGGAACAAAAAGTGATTGCTATTATAATTTTAATTCCAATTACAGATAAGAAAGAGGTTCTCGTACAACACCAGGTCGAGCCTCCTCCCGCCTAAATCCGCCCCTGCTCATCACCATCACTATCATTAGTCTATTTTATTTCGAGGTATTTAAGTGGGAAGGATACAACTCTATCAGAAGTTGGAATTTATTTTTGAGAAATAATGCTGTAATATTTGTTTACTCAAACAATAATTGGGATCTTTGAATTTGCCTCTATTTATTGATATGTTGAGTCACAGGAAGTTAGTAAACACAGTTTGTAGTTTACCAAAGCAGAACAAGTTCAGCATTTATTAAATCTGGACAGAATTTAGTGGTTCTTGCTTGTTCCAATTTTTTCTTCATGGTTGAATTTGACAATTATATAAATCTACTTTCATCACTAGCTAAAATGTCTTTGTACTTTCAATTTTCTCATGAATTAGTTTCATTTTTTTCATGATTAGGTGTACCTAATCACTTAGGGTTGGCAAATTATGCTGGCATGAATTTGAGCGTAATAAGTTATTTCCATATGCTAGCATGATTAGTGTAATTATGAGCCTAATGAGGAAATTATTTCTTGGAAAAAATTATAATTAGTTTTATTGTACTGTAAAAATAGCAAATTAATGTAGTCAATTGTATAGTAGGGGCCACTATAGATACACAATTTACAATTTTCTTTCTAAATTATGCATCTTCACTAATATCAATGAGCATGTCAGACTAGCTTTCTTTGTGTTACATATACATTTTTATGGCAGCATTAGCTACTGCAACATAATTTGGACTGTTACACTGCATACTAAATGCAGATAATCATTTCTTGGAATTGATTTAAAAAAACATTGGCAACATAATACACAGCCCTTCTTGTACTTGCAAGATAACAGTTCTCTTAGCAAGCCTGAACAGCTTCAGGCAAGATTGGCTGGACTGGTATGTAGAGACTACCGTGTGTCTTTCTCTACCCCCAACTGTTAGGAAAAGGTAGTAGAGCCAATCCCAAAGTATCACCTCTCTTTATAATAGCTGTCATCACATGTTGCTGTAAAATTTCTTAGATCTGTCTTATATCTGCTTTTTAAGCAAATTAATTTCTGTGTGCCAAAAATAAATATTATTAAAGGGAGTGGAAGGGAAGGGATACAGCACTTGAGTAAGACCACACCCAATAATTTTAAATTTGGGATTAAATCTCAGGAATATTCTAATGTTTTTTAAGCTGTAAGCTTCAGCATTTGAACAATGACTGCTCTATCTGTATGACACAGTTTGCCAGCAGTCTCATTTTGATCTTATAAGCTACATAAAAAATGACTTCTAATGATTACTGAAAGCTGCAATCATCATGAAGAGCTGGTAGGAAGGCTTGAGATTCATGCCGAAACAATTGTTCAAAATTTCTCCTCTTGCTTGACACCAAATTTAAAACAGGCCACGTCAGATTTCAGGAAAGGCAACTACTGACTACCCTTTAAATCAGTTTTTTTTGCAGTACTCAAAATTGAAATTTGAACATGAAAAAAAATGATTACAAGGCTGCTATATTAAAGTTAACCAAAGGTGAAAGTACAGGTGTCCTAATCCCACTATGCTAGTAAAGTGGTTTTCTTCATGTGTACCACATTTGATGCTTTTATCACATTATTGTAAATATTGAAACAGTGCCCCACACCCTTTGTTACATTTTGAAAATCTAATTTATAGTTCTTACACTTCATTATTGCCACAAAGTAGTTAGAAAATCGTATTAAATATGTTATTAGGGATTGAGCAGTACACTCTTTAAGAACTTTTTGGGGTATAATAGTAGTTCTCATATAGTTTGGTTTACGGTTATAGTGGTTTAACCTTGTCATGTGGGATGACCCACCCCACCTCCTCCCCTCCCTACCCAGATAAACCTCCGTAACCATTAATGGAAGGAGGGGGATTGGTAATGCGCAGGAGCCTCCCTCCCAGCCAATACTTGGAACCAGGTCCTGCACCCCCCAGCTAGATCCTGCTAGCGCACCACTGCTAGACCCTGCTAGCTCACCCCTGCTAGATCCTGCTAGCTCACCATTAAACACCCCTACTAGCCCGTGATAGCACCCCCATGCTAGCACCAGTTAGCACCCCCGCGCTAGCCCCTGCTAGCCCTTATTGGCCTCCTCCCGGCTTACTCTATGGCCCATTCCGCTAAGCCAGGTGCCCTGATAAGCCTTTCCACTGCTGCGGTCTTGCCCCTTCCATTATTAGTTTCCTGAGATTCTTGGGGAGTGTATGTTGGTACAACATCCTCTAACCCCCATGCATCCCCTTACCCGACACCATACTAGGACCTGGCTCTAATACACGACGCATGTAGCTGGGAGGAAAGTGCAATGACTCCTGCGCTATCACACTCCGAAGAGTGGAGGTAATGTTGTGAATGCGTACTAGCTACACAAAACATTAACACAGATCTTATCACCACTAAGGAACCACTACCGGCCACACTAATACTCCCTCCCCACTAATAAACCCTGCTGATGCCTACCTCCTCTACCTCCTAAATGGGAGTGGGTGGGAGGGGCAAACTTGGAGCACAGATTTCCCACTCTAACTCTTACTATGGCTTTAGCTCACCTCGTTGCTGGCAATCTTGCTCACGTGCCACTGTAACATGTCATCCCCGGCCGCGCCCTCCATCCTGTTCACAAGCCCGTACCTTCCGCTGCAGCGATACTTACCCGATTGCCATTCCAACGTTAACCTCATTTAAACTCATTTAAATTACAATTAACCTTGTCATGTGGGATGACCCACCCCACCTCTTCCCCTCCCTACCCAGATAAACCTCCGTAACCATTAATGGAAGGAGGGGGATTGGTAATGCGCAGGAGCCTCCCTCCCAGCCAATACTTGGAACCAGGTCCTGCACCCCCCAGCTAGATCCTGCTAGCGCACCACTGCTAGACCCTGCTAGCTCACCCCTGCTAGATCCTGCTAGCTCACCATTAAACACCCCTACTAGCCCGTGATAGCACCCCCATGCTAGCACCAGTTAGCACCCCCGCGCTAGCCCCTGCTAGCCCTTATTGGCCTCCTCCCGGCTTACTCTATGGCCCATTCCGCTAAGCCAGGTGCCCTGATAAGCCTTTCCCCTGCTGCGGTCTTGCCCCTTCCATTATTAGTTTCCTGAGATTCTTGGGGAGTGTATGTTGGTACAACATCCTCCAGTGGCTGAAAGTCACACTCCCCAAATCCATATACTAAGATACCCCCTTTAGTTCCCTCTTAACTATAGTATCCCCCACTAACAAATATTTAGGCATGAACAATACCGGTCTGTTATTAATATATAAACCTCTCTTATCCCAACTATTCATTCTTCACATATCCTATCCCAGCAAAACCTTATCTCCCTGGAGTACTGGCGTGATCCCCATCACAATCAACTGACATCTCATTTATTGACATCCAACACAACAAGTATAGACAACACGCTAGTTTGATAACCTGGAAGCAGTGCGGGTGAGGGTTGCGACATCAGTTCTGATATAATCTAAAAATGCTGATGACTTCCAACGTCCCAGAGTTTGAATGAATGAATCGCTGAGGCCCTTCTGCGCCGCCACTGTCGCCGCACCTATACGGAAGCTGTGACCACTATAACTCCTCGTGTCCATCCCAATAGACTCCAGAACCCGCTTAAGCTCCCTTCCCAGGCGATCTCGCGTCAAGAGAGTCCGATCCTCAAATTTGAAGAGGAACCCAGGCCCAGGAGGTCTACATGCCAAATAGCCAAGCATGGCGGCCACAGGACACAAAATATCACCGGTGGTACCCAAATGCAGAGTGAAACCTGCCCCGAACGGATCAGTCTTAGACGACTTCAATCTCACTTGCAGGTGGGATGGCTGATCATGAGAGTCAACTGAGATGTCCTGGACAGTAAGCTGCCTGTCACCCAAAGTCGACTGAGCAGCGTACGTAAATTCTCCAGCTCGCAAGAAACCGAAAAATCCAAGACAGAAGGCCGCCCATAACATCACCTTGTCACTACAAGGGGGTGACTGTGACCACAGACTATGAATTTGCCGTAAAATATGTGGCGTGATGGGGAGCCTCTTGGCTCTTGGCTTAACCGCACCAAGACGACGCATGCCAGTAAGGACGTAACTAAGACGGGGAAATGGCATTGAAGAGGGGTCGGGCCATCCATTAGTGATGTGGAGGTATCGGATTGCAGCTAAATATGATCGTACTGCTCCATATGACAGGTTCTCCACTGCCAATGAGGCTACAAAACGACACAAGGTCACCTCCGATGCTGGCAAAGGAATTAAGGTTGACTGCTGGCAGAAGGCGAGGTAACGTCTTTGCCCTGACTCGTAGACTCTTCTAGTTGACTGCGCAATACCGTGCTCAAAGAGCTGGCAAACAACGTCGTCCAGGCCTCGGAGCCCCAGTTCGGCCTTTCTACTATGAGGAGATGATGCACCTGCGGTGGAATTGGAGTCTCTGGAATCTGTGATATAATAGGGGAAACCAGATCAGCTCTGTCTCTAGATAAAGCATCTGCTACCACATTGACCACTCCTGGCACATGCTCGGCGGATATTTGAAAGCCATAATATGCACCATATAGTGATATACACCTCAATAACTGGACAAGAGGGGGAGATTTCGCTGACCGCTTCTGCACACAGGCAACCACAGCTGCATTGTCAGAGTGGAAACGCACATGTTTACCCCCCCAGCTAGGCCCCCATACAGCCGCTGCTACAGCAATTGGAACTAATTCCTTTGTAGAGATGTCAACTTTATCCCAGTGTGGAGGCCAACTAAACTGGAACCACCCTAGCCCCACAGCCACAGCGCCACACCCCCATGACCCTGATGCGTCGGTATGGATGTGACAGGAAATAGGGACAGATGCAAAAACTGAGCTGCCCGACCAGTGACCCAACAAGCACCTCCACCACAAGATATCAGCACGTGCACCCGCCGTCAAACGAATGAAATGATGTGGCTGCTTCGCCTGCTGAAACAAGGCGAATAACGCCCTCAGAAAGGATCTGCCTGAGCGCACCACCGTTGCTGCATGGCAGAGATGACCCAAAAAAGATTCCAAATCTTTCCGGGTCGTCGACCTTCGACCAACCCAACTACGTATCATCTCCTGTAGCCTATGCAATTTGACTTCTGGAAGACGCAACCGACCAGCGTTCGTGTCAATCTCAATTCCCAGGAATGTGATGACTCTATCGGGACCCGCCGTCCTATGTGCTGAAACTGGCACCCCCAGGTGAGCAAATGTGCTGGATATACTCAGAGACTACCCCCCGCTGGGAAGCTGCTGACGGGTGATTATGACTGGTTGACTTCACCCGGCACACCTTGCGGCACCCCAACCGAAATCCGTGACACAAACCATTCCACACGTACTGCGAAAAACGCTTGTCCGGGTGAGAGTCGAACACCGGTGCCCAATTCTGCAAGCAGAAGGGTGAGAACAAAACTTGCCACTGAGGTGCATCCTTCCGGTACTCCCCACTCTCGAAGGCCAGTAGATCCTCTACATAGATGTGACGACCCTGGTAGAGTCCCAGACCTCTAGCTGTGAACGGCGGCAGCCCAGCCAGCTCTCCGACTACTGCACCTGCATAAACCATGTCCTGACAACTGACCGCCAGTTCAACACTCAGACACCTCTACCCCACCAATTATTCTACCCGCCCCCTTAATGACAAGTAAACAATACTCTAGCTATGTCAGGTGTACAATCCCAAAATGAGACTAAGATCCTGCCGTGTCTAGCCATTTAAATTAACCTATCAATGACTACGCCAAACTATATCAATATTAAATCTCCCCTTCTTTCACTGAAACGACTATTGGTCTATTAATTCATATATACATACCTATTAATACCCAAACACCTTAATTCCAAACCTACCTAACCACCCTCTATCAACCACCCAACTTGGACAATGATTATATTTGTTTGAATATATGACTATAATGTGGCAACAAATCAGAGGCAAGAATAGATAGTTATAGCGTTCGTAGGCAAACTGACACCCACTAGCGACTCGGGACAAATGGGCGAGGCTGGCCCGGAGGTGGACCCTGCGGCAACCCCTGGGTACTCTTGCTGGGGCAGTGAATCTCTGGGTGAGGTTGACAGCATACACGACACACATGCCTGAATGTGCAACCCCCTGGAAATCTGCAGCTTCCACGATTCCACGATTGACAGATCCGGTTTGAAGTCCCCAAACCTCGGCCACCAAATGATCTTGTGTCAGAGTGGTGCAGATAACTTAATGCACACTGGTCTGCTCGATGATCCACACCCTGACAGAGAGAGCAAAAAGTACCAGCACGCCCCTGAGGTGCCTGCGCTGATGGCAGCGGGCTCACCAGCATAGTTGAAGCCAGAATAGCCGGATGCAGCTCGTTCCATCTAAGCGAGCCATCTAGCGCTGCCTGTTGACGAAACACCTTGTCGTACGTCAACCAGCTCTTGCCCCCATGACGCAGTGACTCCCTAACAATCAGCTGGGCATATACCAAGCGCTCCCTCGTGTCATCGTCGGGGCATCGTAACGCCAAGTATGCCAAGAAACAGTAAATCCAGGAGGACAGTGATGCAACTTCTCGCAGCCGTGGTTTATTAACCCCTGGGATGCCAACGAGGTGGTGAGGACCATTAAAAGTTTCCAACTCACTAAGCAGAGCTATATTATCGCCCAATAGCTCTTTCATCTCAATGTAAACTCCCGAGCGTGCCTTAGCCACCAATCTGGCAGGGAATGGCACTGATCCAGGAGACAAACATGCTCCAGTCAGAACGGATGCCGGGGGCGAGGTCGGTAGACTTGACATAGGCAGGCTGCTCCCCAACGATGATGACATCCGAGGCCCCAACATTGCCTGGCTGCTTACAGCTGGAGCTGGACGCTGAGACAACTGGCCTGAATCCGCTACTGATGTGGACCTACACTGGCTTGACACTTGGATAGGCTGTGACGTGGCACCACTTGGCGAAATGACGACTGATGCAATGGATGCCGGAGGTGGCAACCTCCCAAGCCCCCACCCGGTGTGGACCGAGCCTGCAAGCAACGAATATAAGTCAATGCCCTACTGTAGTCCTCAGAAACTCCAACTCCCAGTCACACTCAGTCAACCTCAACAGTGCTGTGCCATGCACATTTCCTCCTCTCAAACTGCCAGAAATCCAGGGACCATAATGTACTTCCCCCCTCTAAAAACCTGACCTAAAGAAGCCTACCCTTTACCCCCTCCCCCCCTAACCCCCCCTCTTCTCCTATCCCCCCCTCTCATACTTCACCCCTTTACAAGATTACAAATGCATCCCACCCGGTACGGCGTCGTTAAAATTCCGCGCCGATCATTGGCCTGGTAAGCATCGCTAAAACAACGCGTCATCCGACACGCCCCTGAAATAGAGCCCGAAGCCTAGCCCTAAGCTACTCTACCACAACAGCTAACATACCTTCGCTACTTGGACGCTGAAAGTCTGCCTGGCCTCCGCTAACCGACGATGCTCCACCCGCCGTCCCAGCGCGCGACATGCTGTTGAGAGATTCCTGGCGGACCCGCTCGCCCACGGCATCCAGCAACTGTTGAAGGGATAAAGACGCAACTGAGACGTCGGCGGAACCTCCCGCTGCTTCGTTCCCAGGTGATCCACTATTTGCCAACTCTGAGACAGGGGGGCCTGCCGCTCTCCTCCCCTTTCCTCTCGTTGCCTTTCGCTTCACTTTCGGCTTAAATACCTTCCCAGCCAACTCCGTATAAACACAGCACTCGAAGTAACTAAGTAACTCGAAGTAACTAAGTAACTAAGTAAGCAAACTTGGAGCGCAGATTTCCCACTCTAACTCTTACTATGGCTTTAGCTCACCTCGTTGCTGGCAATCTTGCTCACGTGCCACTGTAACATGTCATCCCTGGCCGCGCCCTCCATCCTGTTCACAAGCCCGTACCTTCCGCTGCAGCGATACTTACCCGATTGCCATTCCAACGTTAACCTCATTTAAACTCATTTAAATTACAATTAAAAATGGCTGCAATAAATAATTCTAAATAATTATTTATAAATTGTGATTAACGCAAAGAATTGTTTATTGTGTTGTGAATATTCATGAACATACACAACTATTCAATCAATTTGACTTCCACTGAAACTAGTTTGGTAATCATTATAGAGGTGGTTACAGTAAATTAACGAAGTGGTTGAAAAACATGGCCTTATACGCTGACACTGATGCTTAATTTATTCCTATGAGCAATGTGGAGTTAGTGTAATGTAATTTATACATCACATAATCAACCCTTTTATTCCAAAATATTTCATTCAAAGAAAATTTAAATTATAAGATCTTAATTATTCCAAAAATAAATTTGTTTGCAAACGTCAATTAGATAATAAAATAGGTATACCAGAACAGTTATAGAAGTAGCAATATGCAGAAATTATTCCAAATATAATTTGTTTGCAATCATCAATTAGACAATAAAAATAGGTAATCAGGAATAGCTATAGAAGTAGCAGTGTGCAGAAATTATTGCAATTGTAAATTAGACAATAAAATAGGTAATCAGAAATAGCCTTAGAAGTATTAATATGCAAATTTACATCTACCTACTAGTGAAAAGTACTGCAACAGGGGTCATTCCAGTGAGTATTCCAAATTGGGTTGTTTTTTATTCTCATTTAAACTGAGTTTCATTGAATGAGATCTGTAGGTAGCCTAAGAGAACAATATGCAAAGAGAATTTTTTTCTTCCTTTTGTATGGATAATTGCAAGAAACTAGATTGAAGATAGAACCTAAATACAATTTTGAAATTATCTATTAGAAAATGAGTAGCTAAGGATTTGAGTTAAAAACCTATCATGTGTGCGTGTCACAATTTTTTTTGCAATGTTTTATAATACTATTTATCAAAATTGTAAAGTGCATTATGAAGTTGATTAGTGTAAATTATACATTAACTTTAGCACCACCAAAACGGAGCTTTGTAACAACAAAGTTTTTATATTAATTGTCTGCATGATGTCTGCATGTCAGTTATAAATATAATTCATTAAGTATGTGAGTATAATGTATGACAGATACAAAAGAACTTTTTAGTTTACTTTTATGATCTGTAGGAATCTGTTATACAAATTTCAGCATGATGAAATTAGAAATGTATAAATGAATTATAGGTATGATAATCCTTAAATCTGCGGAGTTCTGTATGATTATCATTTGAGGAGATTATGATACCAAGTACAATTGATTTTTCCACTATTGAACACAATAGTATACCACACTAAGATCTATTCTAATTTATACTGAGTAACGTAATGTTAATAAGTGTAATTTTACCTAGTTATTGTAATTGTCATTTTCAATCATTTATTCCACCCTAAATATCTTCACAATAATATCTCTAGGTACATGACCCGTGAAATAACTCACAATTTTTCATGTTGTTATATCACATTCTATTGTGCAAGCTCATTACCATAGTAGTTATAGCAACCAGCCAAACTTGTCACTTTTCTTGGTTTTTACAGCTACCTTCCTCCTGTGTTGCATACTTGACAAAGATAGAGCAGCTGCTAAAAAATCAGCTGTGGGGTAGCCCCTATCACCAATATAGCTGTGAGTTACTACTTCTTTAGTATAACTACTTCAGTGAAGATATCTAGTGTGGAATAAATCACTTATTACACTCAGTCAGAGTGATATGACAAGATATTTCACTCTCAGGCTTTATTTTCACTTTCCTCTGGCTCATGAAAATATATTAGCATGCTCATGCAATATTTCACTATATCACACTCTGACTCATGTAATAAGTACAATAAAATTATACTACAATAAATAGCTAAGTTATATTATAAGAGTTGTTGTTTTGTTAAACAGAGAAAGGTCTAATTTTATCTACCTTATCATAGTCAAATTGTTTATAAAAACTTTTATATCAAGGTCCTGCAGTCATTCCATAACCGTCTATTTTGAGCCAAGATTCTTAAAATGTTATACAGACTTCAGGAATTGTATTTCTATCTGATAATAGTCACTTACTGCTGTGGAACATGTGTAGCTGATCTCTTCAAGTGAACACTACCAGAACCTTGTGCTTCTCTGATATAGCTGAGTTTGTGTGCTCTCAACATGATTCAGTAGTCATTTGGAGAGTTACTAGTATAAGTACTGAGGAGAGGTCAGCAACTTTAAGTTTTCATAGTTCTGCTCTAGCTACAGAACGGAGAATGAAAATAACTATGATAGATTCTACTGAAGTTATTGCTCAGTTACTTAATGGTAATTCATCATTCTCTCTGACTGTCTTGACTATTGAAGCTACACTTTCTGCAATTGTGAGTTGTAACTCTGACACACTTGCATACTACCCACAAAATAGTAAGTTAGTGGTTCACTAACAGCGAGGACTCTATAAATGTAAATATATTTTTACAATAAATGTAGAAAATACTGTAGTACCATCGAACATTACTTTAACACCAACCACAGTGGATTATTCAAACTACCGAGTTACATGGGCACCATCCTACTACAATACTTCAAGATACGTTATAACAGTTAATCCTCCTGAATCCTACACACAGGAAGATCTCATCATCCACAACACTGATAACAGTACAGTACACAACATCACTATAGCTCTCAATGACTGCCCATACAGGATATATTCTACTTTTATAATAAGTGAGTTTCAAAATCCATACAAAGGTAATTGTTTATATATAAATTGTTTTTAATAAGTAACTAGAATTGAATGTTCAGATAATTCAAATGTATGTCTGCTGGAATATTGAGACTAAATGTATTTTATCTTAATACTAGTTATACTAATAACTTATAATGGTGGAATCTTCGTATGTTTTTTTTTAGAATGTAAGCTGATAAAAACTTCCACAATACTATTTTATAGCATTACCAACAGTAACCAAATGAAAGTACATTTATTATATAATAATATGATTATTCAATGCATAAATGATACTTGGGGAATAGACTTCTGGGATGACACACTACCTATAACATCAACTACCAGTAAGTAATTATTGTAGCAACATGTGTTTTTGTATTATCTTTAATGGATTAATTTTATGTGAGAATTTCGGTATTAAAGTCAATTTATTTAGTAAAACTGTAACAAATATCTTCTGCTAAATGATTGATTCATAGTAACAATGTATTTTTGAGTACATACACACACAATGAATATGGAAGGTTCCTAACTTAATCTAAATGCAAAAAAAATTATTTAATATTTAAAAGGAAAAGTTTATTAATACTAATGTTATTATGAATGATTATTTATATTATATATTTTATCTGATGTATAAAATTTTCAGATTCTCCATTAGCTATCAATTGTACATTCGTAGCGTTATGATGGTAAGCTGTTGACTCAGACTGTAATACTCTAACTATTTCAGCAACTGAATTTACTTCTTCTTAGATATGTATGAGACTATTAACATACATTATAAAATTGTTGATAAGTAATATCAATGTTTTGAATATCAATGTTATAGAATATCAATGTTTGCTGTATTTCATCTTTTGAAATTATTACGATAAAGTAGCAATCCAGTACTATGTAAAAGTACATATTCTGGACTATACCATGAATAGAATATAGCTAATCAATAAAGTATAGGTTGCTTATTTTAAAACCATCAATGTATAGTTTATGGCTGAAATGAATAATTCACATTGTTAATAATACTTAATTTTATTACAGAGAATTTTCATGTGATTAACTAATATGGTGAGTGCTAAAATTTAGTATATTAAAAAACTTTTATACTTGACTGTTAACACAGTTACATAATTATTTCTATCAGTCACTTTTTTAACATGCTTTGCTTACATACAGTATTTATCATTTCTGATTCAATAGCAGTTGTGATTACACTCTAACTAGAAGTTGTCATTGCAAAAAAATTGTTCATTGATGCAACTTGATATTAGATACATTTTTTGTCAATACGTACAAGTTATTGTAACTTTATATCCTGCATCGTAACTGTCCATAGCACATTTTATAAACAATGCACGCATATTATAGTGTATTTTAGAATAGATTATTTTATAGCTTCAGTTTCAGCATTGGATTATCAAAATAAAATACATTAGATTTAAGGTTAGTTTTCAAAAGATGCATTAATAAATAATTAATTGCTAAATATTTCTGCATATTATTGCAATTGTTGTTTTAATGAATGTGAACTCTTAATAATAGAATAACTAGCCATATATTTGTGTGGTGGAATTCCCACCTACAAGTAGGATTCCACACACAAATAGATCATGACTAAACAGTTGGATCATTATTTTCTTTCAGCTGACCAGACATATGTTCACTGATCCTCACACCTTTGTGATCCTCACATTATTGTGATCCTCACACCTTTCTTATCCTCACACCTTTCTTATTGCCATATTTGGTCATAATACAGAACTCAACCAATCAATTTGCTACATTTTCATTTTATTTCATGCACTATTCAGCTAGAGGGTGTGGTAGGCAGTTTTATATGTATATTGGCTGCTTCAATCTTTATAGGTGTTCACTTCAAACTTGTATTACTTTGACAAAAATAGTTTACAAAGCCAGATCCTCTGAGATCATGGGTTGTGGACACCTGCAACTCGGTAGAGATGGAATAAGAGAGCTTCACAGAGTAGTTAGCTGCAACTCCCTTCCTCTTTCTTGTGGGTCAGTGTTGATTCTGGTGGCGGCCTACTGAGCACTCCTGTGGCTTCTAGTATTGCTTCTTACCACACTTGATGGCAGTTGTGACTTCTAGTCTCGCTTCCTACCACAATTTAGATAATGTCCTGAACATTTCAGTTCAAACTTATTTTATTATGAGCATCAAGCAACAATTAAAAGAAATAAGGTCAGAAAATACTTTTACCAATTGTTGTGATTCTGCTCCATTTTGAAATGCTTTGCTCAGGATAGAACTCCATTAGATGTGAATGTAAAACTCTGCTTAGTCTAAAGTGAAAACTGTTAAACAACAATATAGGATTTTGCATCAAATAAATTGTCATTAAACATATGATTACTTGGATTATAGTAGTGTAATAATGACTGTGAGTGGAGAGCAGTTAACGATATATTGTGTAGATGTGGTTAAAGGCATTTACTGGATGTAATCTTTGTGATACGGAGATGCTCAGTACGCTGCCACCACTATTCTACAGTGGCCACTCAACCCGGATTACGGGATTAAGTTCTGCTACGCTCAGGGACTTAGGCTTTCAAACCTACGCTAACCCGCTAAGCTACCAAGTATCAATTGATGCACAGTCACTTACAAAGAGTAGCACAAGTACAGAACTGATAGTAAAATGGTGAGACAAAGGTAGTTCAGTGAGAAATGGCAGGCATATGGAATGACGCACGACTGTGTGCATGCGCGAACAAAAATTAGAACTAAATGAGTCACGTAATACAGTAAGTAATGAAAATGACTAACAAATAGTTAAGAGTGCTTGTCTTTAGGGAAATGTGGTGGATTCCACCACATCTCCCCCTCTTGGACAATTTGAAATGTGAAATTGGACTGGTGGGATCTCCATCTCCACAGCAGGTTTTTCAGTGTTGTTGACTTGAAGAGGCTGAGTAGAGCCTGGTGATCTGTGTACGCTGTAAAGTGAGTTCCAATGAGATAATGATCAAAATGTTCTATTGCAGATAGCATTGCCAGAGCCTCCATTTCCGTAGAAGAGTACCTGGTCTCTCTGGGCTGGAGCTGTCGGGAATAGTAGGCACACAGCATCCACTTTTTGTCCCTGCATACACAAAGAAGTCCACCCACCCTCGCACTTAAGGAGTCAGTATACACACAAAACACATTATCAATAGCTGGGATGATTAATATTGAATGTTGACATATGTGACAGTCTATGGGAAAAGGGGGCACTTCACTTAAAAATTGAAATTGAGATATAGGCTCCAAAAGTAAGTCATAGGAAAAATTCTTTCTTTCTCCTATTTTTGTTTTTTGCAGAATAATTAGTCTTAGTGACCCTTACTCTAAGTCTATGCGTCATAGGAAAAATTCTTTCTTTCTCCTATTTTTGTTTTTTGCAGAATTAGTCTTAGTGACCCTTACTCTAAGTCTATGCCAAATTTCAAATGCCGAAACAACTTAAAAGACCCCAAGCGTGCCGTGGAAAGACAAGCTACTTTTTATTCTCTGTCGTTCTCGAAGTACAATAAACGGGGGAATGGGCAGAGTTTCAAACAAGCCGCTAAAAAAACTGCATAGCTTTGAGAATAGTGCAAGCAATCTACAGCTTACCTCTGGTTGAAAGTTTACCACTACATGGAGTAGAGTAGCCAAGGATTCTGACAAGACAGGTTGTGAGACGCTCTGAAAGCTAAAAAGAACTCTACGCAAACTTCGTTAGTCGCCGTTAAAAAGCGGCTGTACGATTTAATTGTGTATGCGGAGTACGCCGTTAAGTATACGGAAACATTAATTATACCGGAAGTGGAAATTCAATTTATGTTTTCTCGATTTCTAGTTTAATTGCTTTGCTGAATACAGCCCAGTTCAACTGCCAGTTTCTCTGCACGGGGAAGGTTTTACCCTCCAGTATTTTAGCACTAAGTTGAGATAAATTTTAGCTTTTTATTAGCATAAAAAACTCAATTTTTTTTTGTTTGAGTGAAGTGCCCCCTTTTCCCATAGACTGTCACATATATAGATGAAATAATTGCATTAAATGAATCAGTCATGTCGTTGGTCCACTGTATAATGTCAGGTGAAGTCTTAGTCAGATGAGATGATAACATAGAGGTATATTTAGCAAAGCTAGGAATGAAGCGTGAGTAGAAGTTGACAAGACCTAAGAAAGATCAAAAGTTGAGATGTTGTGTTTGGCTTGACGTAAGCATGAGATGATTAAACACGAGCTTGTGGTATGCTCAGCTTTCCTTCCCCCACAACAAACCCGAGAAACTCAAAAGAGTGAAAACACCATGCACACTTGCTTTGTTTGACAGTAAACTCATGCTGTTGCAGACGACTTAAGACAGCGGTAATATGACCAAGATGGTTAGGAAATGAAACAGAAAAAAAGATTATGTCATCAATATAAGGAAGTGCAAATTCTTCTAAACCACATAAAACTCTGCATTAGAAGCTGAAAAGTGGCGGGTGCATTCCGCAACCCAAATGGCACATTGAAACTTTCCAAAGTGATCAATTTAAAATGAAATTTATAATAATGCTTTGAAAAAGCAAGTAGAAATGTATAATAACAGATATAATTTTTACATTATTTCAGTGATCGATGTATAAATGAAATTTATAATACATTTTTAAATAAAACATCACAATTATCAAGTCTGACTCTTCATATAAACTAGATTGAAACTTTCTCACCTGACAGGGTCTGGAAAAAAGCAAATGAAATGTGAAAAAATCTTAGTTGGTACATCATTTACATAATCTTAAAATTTATAAGCATAACTATAAACATACGTTTTTAACGTATCATCATCATCATTGGGAGTTTGCAGTTGATAAAAGCTGATTTATAATATTGAAGAAATCAGTGATAGAAAATAAGGACATTTAATTAGCGCATTTTTTTAAGCGATGGTTTTTTTTAATGTCGTGAATATTTATGAACGCACACACAACAAGAAATCAAACTGTTTAGTCAAGTTTACTCCTGCTCAAACTGGTTGGATAATCATTGGAAAGTTGGTTATTGTCCTGAGAAAGTACATTAAAACAATTATTTCCTTATTTTTTAAATCTAATTCTTAACTGTAGCTGTTACAGTAAAAGAACAAAGTGTGGGAAAAGCATGACCTGATGCACTGGCACTGATGCTTTATTAACTTCTATAAACCTGAGGTAGTTGTAATGTAATTTATACCCCAAATTATTTCATCCAATAATAATCTATCTAAATTGCAAGATATAAATTGATGTACAAATTATTCCAAATTAAATTTATTGCAATCATCAGTACGAAATGCAATAGATAATCAGGAATAGCCATAGAAGTAGCAGTGTGCAACTTTGGGTCTTCCTACTAGTGGAGTATTGCAAATTGGGTAGTTTTTTTTTTCCTCATTTATACTGAGCTTCATAGAATGATATCTGTAGGTAGGTTAAATATGCAAAAAGAACATTTTTTTTCTCTTTCATTAGGAAAATCGCAGCAGAAAATATATTGGAGACATGGGTATACAGAGTAACAATAAATTTTACCAAGCTTTTGTATTATGCAATGCTAGCAAGTGTAAATAACATAGTTATTGGAATTGTCATGTTCAAAATATCATCTTTTAACCTATTTACTATAACTAATATTATTAACAATAGTGCAAGCAAATAAATCCATTATTAATATGCACTAGCTATGCATCAGATGTTAAAAAAATTGTCTTAAAATATATACATTGTAATAAAATAATTTGGTTCTTAATTTTATTATATATAACATAAACATATATAATATATATTTATAATATATATAAGAATAAGCTTAGTAGTATTATAAGTTGTTGTTATGTTAAACAGATAAAGGTCTAAAATTCCCTACGTTATCATAGTGAACTTGTTTATAAAAACTCTATATCAAGGAACAGCAGTCATTCCATCATCAGCCTATCGTGAGTCAAGATTCTTAAAATGTTATACAGATTTCAGGAATTGTATTTCTCTCTGATAATAGTCACTTACTGCTGTGGAGCATGTGGAGCTGATCTCTATCAAGTGAACACAACCAGAACCTTGTGCTTCTCTGATGTAGCTGAGTTTCTGTGCTCTCAACACGATTCATTAGTCGTTTGGACAGTTACTAGTATTAGTACAGGGAAGAGGGCAAGAGGTCTAAGTCTTGCACTACATACAGAACAGAGAATGGTAAGGACCACGATAGATTCTACTGAAGTTATTGCTCAGTTACTTAATGGTAATTCATCATTCTCTCTGACTGTCCTGACTATTGAAGCTACACTTTCTGCAATTGTGAGTTGTAACTCTGACACACTTGCTTACTCTGTCCTGTATGTAACTCCACAACCGTGATTACCTGTGAGATACCAGTCCTAGTACTAACTACAGCAGTACTTGTCAGAGTGTTATGGCAAGATACTTTAGTCAGTCAATTGCTCTACCCTTCTTTGTGAATAGTTCTTTTCTGGAATCATTCACATGCTCAAGACTGCTCGTGCAGTCGTAGAGTAAGACTACAAATCGCTCCAGAAGAGGTAGCCATTGCTCTATGCACTGCACAAATGCAGGAGTGACTGAATCATATGACTTTCAAGTATTCCATGCAGTCTTTTTGCTTTTTCCTCCAAAGAAAGACACTGTGTCACATCCTGTCAGTGAATGAAAGAAAGGCAAGGCAATACACTTTTGAGGACCAAGAGTATCAGCTAGCTCATGTATTGGAAAGAACCTGAAGTGTTTCCCTGTTCCGAATGCAATCCAGAGTTCAGATATTCCCAACCGCTGAGCTGATGAAATGGCTAGTACAACATCTGTGTCCACAGTTCGGATCAACGCTTTGTTGTATTACTGTTTCACAGCATCTTCCAGATGGAGTAGTATACGTGTGTTGGCTTCTTCGTGTGTACATGGTGCCAAACCTGAAACATCCCGATGATTGTTGCAGAGAACTTCAATTAGGCATGTGGCAATGATAGCTTTGCCACTATCAATTCTTGTAACTTGTGATGACAGAAATGAAAACAACTCTGTTTTGTTTTCATTGATTCACAGAAATGCTCGCCAATTCTGGGGAACTATGCTTGATGCTTCCACTCGTCTTCTGATACCTTTCCCTCTCTTGCTGCGAGTATCTTCTTTCAAACTTTCTGGCTTGTAGACATCCCATACAACATCCAGTCTCAAAACATGTTGAAGTCGAGACTGAACGTATGGCAAAAACACATTGTTTGCATAGTCCTGAAATGTTTTTGAATTCACTGGTTTAAGCATATTAACGATAGCAGCACCATCAAGAATAAGAACTTTCACTGAAGGATTAGGTATGGATTTTTCTAATGAAGTAAGCTCTTCTAGGCAGTGCAGCAACTCTGCTTTGTCCCCATCTCGTATGCTACCATTCTTTGCCAATACCGGTGGACATGCCTGATTTTCGTGACTGAAGAAGTCGTCCAAATCTCCATTCCGTGTTTGAGAGGCTATATATAGCCTAGAAAAAAGAGAACAATTATTCTTCAGGGGTAAAAGTTGCAGTTGCTTGCTGGACTTCTTATGAACTGGAGGTCGGCTAAAGAGGTGAAGATTGTTTCGTTTAATAGGGTCAGCAATTGCCTTCGTCTGCTTCACTAATCTTTCTTCCACATAGGTTTAATACTGGTCTAGGCCAAGCTGTTCAATGTCTTTAAATGTATCACTCAGAGCTGTGTCTACAATGTTTCGGCTGTCCAGAACCAGAAGATCCTCACTATCCTCAAGGAATGGATTTCCCAATTCTTCAAGCACTTCAGTTAGTGATTACATGTCTCGTGCAAATGCAGACTGTATGTGCTGCTTTTGTTCATATATATAAATATATATTATAATACATATTTATGTTATAATAAAAATAAGAACCAAAGTATTTTATGTACAATGTGTATATTTTAAGACAATTTTTTTAAACATCTGATGCACAGTGCATATTAATAATTAATAATAATATTAGTTATAGTAAATAGGTTAAAAGATGATATTTTGAATATTTTGAAATGATTGAGAAACAATCTGAAAATCTACAGAAACTCCCTATAGAACCAACTGTTGCTATTCCAGTCTATACTAACGGACATACGGAGGAAACTAAGCACGTAGAAGAAGCATCTTCTTCTGTATGTTTGGACGATGAAGAGTTGGAAATGTTTGTGGACCACCCCCAACAATATCTCTCCGTGTCCCTTACGTATTTTTGAAAAGTTTCTTCAAAAGCGTCCAGTTAAAATGTGCAAATCGGAATCCCCGTTTTATCAGGCTGTGAACTACAATTCTCCAATGATGACATTTGGTACCAAAAAAAGAAAATGGGGAAGGATAGAATCAATACAATAATGAAAAAGAAGGCTGCAAGTGCTGGATTGTCTGGGGAAAAAACAAATCATTCAGCTCGAAAAACAATGGTTACATGTCTTACCAAGAATAGTGTACCAGAAACACAGATAATCCAACTAACTGTGCATAACAATCTACAAAGTCTAAATAGCTATAAATAAGCATCATTACAACAGCAAAAGGAAATGTCTCATGTCTTGAGCTCGTACAAAAAGCCTGAAACTAATCCATCTTCTTCATACCCTACAACCCCATCGAGTGGTACTATGAACCAAGATTTAAGTCCTTTTTTGCTGGAGCAACAATCACTAATATTGTACAATAAATATTGGTTTTCCTACAGCAACACAAACACAAAGTTTCACCACAATGTCCGCTGCACCTAATGACACACAACCACAAATGAAGTGATTTACAATTCATACATACCACCATAGCAATAGACAGATATATCAAAATAATGTATTATTATTAAGATTTAACAAAAAAACTAAAAATATAAAATTAGCCTAAGGGGACGCAATAACACTTGTTAGAATGCCCAAGGGGACGCAATATGGGAAAATATTGGGGTAGTTTCATTTGTATTACTCTCTATGGGAGTACTTGAGTTCAGTACATGAAAAATATCTATACTAGTACGGCAGATATGTGCATGTTTTTAGGGGTATTGTGACTTTTGTGATAGAAGAATGAAATTTTGCATGCTGATAGCCAACAACCTGAAGATGATTTTAGGCTATAGGGACATCTCTGATTTGACCTTTTTTGACCTTTAGGTGCTAATTAGTATGTCGTAATTACTACGATTGTAGTAATTTTTGAATTATTAAATTAAATAGTGCCATGTTAGGTATCATATGAAAGCTCATATTAAGAGGAATAATATAAAATTTGAATCAAAGTTATATCTATTTTCAATCAAAAGTTATGGTCGTTTAAGCAACTGTTAAGTGCTATACACATAGTATTCTGCACAGTAAACTTGTCATAGCCAACTTGCTTTACGCAAAATGTGAAATCACTGACCGGAGTTATAGAAGATATGGGAAATCCTTTCACTAAGGACAGTAATGATCTTCTTGTGCTCACAGATAGATGTAGCAGAGAAGCAAACACATTACGAAAAAGGAGCAACAGTTACTAAACGCTTGGATAGCAGCTGCAATTAAACACCTGTACAATATTACTGCCCAGTCCATCAGGTGACCCGAGCACATGGTAGCTATGTAGTTTTCCATGAAGGGGAAAGAACAACTCTAGACTGAGGTAAATATAGATAACTTTTGTATCTGCCTTTAAGCTCATGTTGCAATGATAGGAACAATGGATAAACCACAAGTGGAAAAGCGGAATCATTTCTCAAAGCTTCACATGTAACACGCACACGCCGAGCTCATCAACTTACCGCTAGTAGTCTGTACTTGCTTTTGAATAAGGCTTACAATGAGTCAGTAGTAGAAGATGAAATCGAAGATAGAACATTTGAAAAGTGGTGTGGTGAAAAAGCTCAAAAATGCTCCCAGTTCCAGTTCGGGTCCATCATATTACAGTTGGAAATCTATGTACTGATCTTCGTAAGATCAATACATGAGGGAAATTTTGAACTCTTATGTTCAAGCTCTTGCGAAGATCATCCGTGGTATTTTACCTTGGACCACACTTACTATGCCAGGTGGACTTCAGTTCACTTGCATGACATGATTTCACTGGAACAGAGCCATCCTAGCATCTATGCAGAATTTGCCAATGGGAATTTTGTAGTCAAGAAGTCGAAACGCTCATTTTCAACCATCTCTATAGATCAAGCTCACGAGCAAAATAATACCATTATGAAAGGTGATGGTGGAGCTATTGGGCTCACAGAAAACTCTACAGCTCTGCATCGATGGATGGTCTCAGGCCCTGAAATGACACGTTTGATTGGAGAATTTCAGACATCTGATGAAAAGAAGAAACAAAGCACAGAAACCTGTCACCATAAGAATAAGCTTAGTAATAATATAAGTTGTTGTTATGTTAAACAGATAAAGGTCTGAAATTCCCTACGTTATCATAGTGAACTTGTTTATAAAAACTTTGTATCAAGGAACAGCAGTCATTCCATCACCAGCCTATTGCGTGAGCCAAGATTCTTAAAATGTTATACAGAGATCTGGAATTGTATTTATCTCTGATAATAGTCACTTACTGCTGTGGAGCATGTGGAGCTGATCTCTATCAAGTGAACACTACCAGAACCTTGTGCTTCTCTGATGTAGCTGAGTTTATGTGCTCTCAACACGATTCATTAGTCGTTTGGACAGTTACTAGTACTAGTACTGGGGAGAGGGCAAGTGGTCTAAGTCTTCATTCTTCTGCACTACATACAGAACAGAGAATTGTAAGGACCACGATAGATTCTACTGAAGTTATTGCTCAGTTACTTGATGGTAATTCATCATTCTCTCTGACTGTCCTAACTATTGAAGCTACACTTTCTGCAATTGTGAACTGTAACACTGACACACTCAATTACTACCCACAAAATAGTAAGTTAGTGCTTCACTAATAGGGAGGACTCTATAAATGTAAATGTCTTTATGTAGAAAATACTGTAGTGCCATCGAACATTACTTTAACACCAACTACAGTGGATCACTCAAACTACCGAGTTACATGGGCACCATCCTTCTACAGTACTTCAAGATACGTTGTAATAGTTTATCCTCCCGAATCCTACACACAGGAAGATCGCATCATCCACTACACTGATAACAGTACAGTACACAACATCACTATAGCACTCAATGACTGCCCACACAGGATATATTCTACTTTTATATTAGGCAAATTTCAAAATGCATGCAATTGTGATTGTTTATATATTAATTGTTTTAATAAGTAACTAGAATTGAATGTTCAGATAATTCAAATGTATGTCTGCTGGAGTATTGAGACTAAATGTATTTATCATAACATTCAATAATACTTGTTATACTAAAGATTTAATGGCGAAATCTTTGTATATATATTTTTTAGAATGTAAGCTGATAAAAACTTCCACAATACTATTTTATAGCATTACCAACAGTAACCAAATGATAGTACATTTATTATATGATAATATGATTATTCAATGCATAAATGAAACTTGGAGAAGAGACTACTGGGATGACTCACTAAATATAGCATCAACTACCAGTAAGTAATTATTGTAGCAGTATGGTTTTTTGTATTATCTTAGAGAGTTAATTTTATTACGTGAGTTTATTCATACTAATGTATTTTTGCATTCATTACGCACATATTGAATAATGGAATGTTCCTAACTTAATCTAAATGCAAAAAAAAATTATTTCATATTTTAAAGGAAAAAGTTTATTAATACTAATGTTATTATGAACCGTTTTATATATTTTATATTATGTATAAAATTTTCAGATGCTCCATTAGCTATCAATTGTACATTCGAATCGGTCAATTGTACATTTCAGTCTGATGACCAGGATTCTCTGAGTATGTGTGAACAATGCAAAAATGAAGTATTAATTACATGTTCTAGCCACTTGCTTCCAATAATACTGAGTGTTGCCGTGACATGTCTTCTGACCATCATTATTCATGTCATAATAATAGTAGTATTTACCATCACAATGAAGAGAAAAAGTATGTTGAAAGTTATTATATTTTTAATGTAGCAGTTGTCATCATTTTTAATTCAGGTAAAGTTCAGAATCAATCATCTAGGTAAGATTCATAATATTCAATGTATGTTACATTGTAATATTTTATTGATGAGTAAAGAAAAGTTCATTTTTCTTTCAGTTTTATTGAACACAGTGGCCATACAAAGGTAGTAAGAGAAGCTTTAATAATTGTTTATGAAATCATTTCTATTAGCACAATATACTTTTGATTTTGTTTAGAAATCTTCACAAATAAAGTGCTCACAGATTTTAACAAGAGAAGTATTATAAAATAATATATTATAGTGTGAATAGGAAATATTGCTTTTCTACTGTTTTTTTTAATGATTGTTGAATAGTGATATAATAAAGTAGCTAAAGATCTATAATAGTGTAGATAGGCATTGTAATGATAGAAAAATGATATTCTGTTTATAAGTTATGTAATAATTAGTGGAGAGAGATTATGCATTGTAAGGCTTTTGACTGATGTATTTTATTACATATTACATAAGCATATATAAAGGTGAATGACTTAATTTTTATTGCAATTTATTTATTTCAGATAAAAACTATTTTTAATTTTTTTACCTACAAGACTCATTACAATCAGATTTTATTGTTATTGAATATTCTTTTCCTATATTTGCATAGAATGCTGCATATAACACTGTTCAGGTCAACATGCACAAGGTACATTGAAAGCATTTGGTCTTATGTTAATGTTCCATGTTAAAACAAAATTTTATTTTATATATTTCTATTTAAACTCAATTTATAAAATGCTGATTCATGCTAATTATCTAACATTATTGTTAATATAGAGGGAAATTGCTGCCGATAATCATTTGATTGCAAATGACTTGAATAATGATGGTAAACTGTTGACTCAGATTGTAATGCTTTCACTATTTTCAGCAAATGAATTCGCTTCTTTCTTAGATATGTATGAGACTATTAATATTTGAGGAGTAAGAAGTCATCATCAATGGACAAATATCATACTTTATAAAATGTTTGTATTAGCTGTATTGAATATAAATGTCTAGTTTATTTCATCCATTGATTTATTACTATAAAGTGCATATTATTGACTATATAACATGAAATAGAATGCAGCTTATCAATAAAGCATAGGGTGTATAAAAAGCCAATAATATGATATTGATGTTGCTTATATCAGTAACCACTTATGTATTGTTTATGATTGCAGCAAATAATTTACATTCTTTATAAACAACTTAATTTTATTACAGAGAATTTTCATGAGATAACTATGGTGAGCACTAAAATTGAATATTATTAGAAATAACTTTTATATGTGATTGTTAACACAATTATATAATATTGCTATGAGTTGCTCTTTCAGAATAGCTTTACTTTCATAAAGTATTTATAATTTCAGATTCCAACTAGCTGTTGTCATTACATCCCAACTAGCTGTTGCCATTACATCTAAACTAGCTGTTGCCATTACATCTCAACTAGCTGTTGCCATTACATCTCAACTAGCTGTTGCCATTACATCCCAACTAGCTGTTGCCATTACATCTCAACTAGCTGTTGTCATTACATCTCAACTAGCTGTTGTCATTACATCCCAACTAGCTGTTGCCATTACATCTCAACTAGCTGTTGTCATTACATCTCAACTAGCTGTTGTCATTACATCCCAACTAGCTGTTTCCATTACATCTCAACTAGCTGTTGCCATTACATCCCAACTAGCTGTTGCCATTACATCCCAACTAGCTGTTGCCATTACATCCCAACTAGCTGTTGCCATTACATCCCAACTAGCTGTTGTCATTACATCTCAACTAGCTGTTGTCATTACATCTCAACTAGCTGTTGTCATTACATCTCAACTAGCTGTTGCCATTACATCCCAACTAGCTGTTGTCATTACATCTCAACTAGCTGTTGTCATTACATCCCAACTAGCTGTTGCCATTACATCTCAACTAGCTGTTGTCATTACATCTCAACTAGCTGTTGTCATTACATCCCAACTAGCTGTTTCCATTACATCTCAACTAGCTGTTGCCATTACATCCCAACTAGCTGTTGCCATTACATCCCAACTAGCTGTTGCCATTACATCCCAACTAGCTGTTGCCATTACATCCCAACTAGCTGTTGTCATTACATCTCAACTAGCTGTTGCCATTACATCTCAACTAGCTGTTGTCATTACATCTCAACTAGCTGTTGTCATTACATCTCAACTAGCTGTTGCCATTACATCCCAACTAGCTGTTGCCATTACATCCCAACTAGCTGTTGCCATTACATCCCAACTAGCTGTTGTCATTACATCCCAACTAGCTGTTGTCATTACATCTCAACTAGCTGTTGTCATTACATCTCAACTAGCTGTTGCCATTACATCCCAACTAGCTGTTGTCATTACATCCCAACTAGCTGTTGTCATTACATCCCAACTAAGGTTGTATTACATCCCAACTGTGTAGCTGTTGCATTACATTCAACTAGCTGTTTGTATTACCCCAACTAGCTGTTGTCATCCAAAATAGCATTCAACTAGCTGTTGCCATTACATCCCAACTAGCTGTTGTCATTACATCTCAACTAGCTGTTGCCATTACATCTCAACTAGCTGTTGTCATTACATCTCAACTAGCTGTTGCCATTACATCCCAACTAGCTGTTGCCATTACATCTCAACTAGCTGTTGTCATTACAATCCAACTAGCTGTTGCCATTACATCCCAACTAGCTGTTGCCATTACATCTCAACTAGCTGTTGCCATTACATTCCAACTAGCTGTTGTCATTACATCCCAACTAGCTGTTGTCATTACATCTCAACTAGCTGTTGTCATTACATCTCAACTAGCTGTTGCCATTACATCCCAACTAGCTGTTGTCATTACATCCCAACTAGCTGTTGTCATTACATCTCAACTAGCTGTTGCCATTACATCCCAACTAGCTGTTGTCATTACATCTCAACTAGCTGTTGCCATTACATCCCAACTAGCTGTTGTCATTACATCCCAACTAGCTGTTGTCATTACATCTCAACTAGCTGTTGTCATTACATCCCAACTAGCTGTTGTCATTACATCTCAACTAGCTGTTGCCATTACATTCCAACTAACTGTTGCCATTACATCCCAACTAGCTGTTGCCATTACATCCCAACTAGCTGTTGTCATTACATCCCAACTAGCTGTTGTCATTACATCTCAACTAGCTGTTGCCATTACATTCCAACTAACTGTTGCCATTACATCTCAACTAGCTGTTGCCATTACATCCCAACTAGCTGTTGTCATTACATCCCAACTAGCTGTTGTCATTACATCCCAACTAGCTGTTGCCATTACATCTCAACTAGCTGTTGTCATTACAATCCAACTAGCTGTTGCCATTACATCCCAACTAGCTGTTGCCATTACATCTCAACTAGCTGTTGCCATTACATTCCAACTAGCTGTTGTCATTACATCCCAACTAGCTGTTGTCATTACATCTCAACTAGCTGTTGTCATTACATCTCAACTAGCTGTTGCCATTACATCCCAACTAGCTGTTGTCATTACATCCCAACTAGCTGTTGTCATTACATCTCAACTAGCTGTTGCCATTACATCCCAACTAGCTGTTGTCATTACATCTCAACTAGCTGTTGCCATTACATCCCAACTAGCTGTTGTCATTACATCCCAACTAGCTGTTGTCATTACATCTCAACTAGCTGTTGTCATTACATCCCAACTAGCTGTTGTCATTACATCTCAACTAGCTGTTGCCATTACATTCCAACTAACTGTTGCCATTACATCCCAACTAGCTGTTGCCATTACATCCCAACTAGCTGTTGCCATTACATCTCAACTAGCTGTTGCCATTACATTCCAACTAGCTGTTGTCATTACATCCCAACTAGCTGTTGCCATTACATCCCAACTAACTGTTGCCATTACATCCCAACTAGCTGTTGTCATTACATCCCAACTAGCTGTTGTCATTACATCTCAACTAGCTGTTGCCATTACATCCCAACTAGCTGTTGTCATTACATCTCAACTAGCTGTTGCCATTACATCCCAACTAGCTGTTGTCATTACATCCCAACTAGCTGTTGTCATTACATCTCAACTAGCTGTTGTCATTACATCCCAACTAGCTGTTGTCATTACATCTCAACTAGCTGTTGCCATTACATTCCAACTAACTGTTGCCATTACATCCCAACTAGCTGTTGCCATTACATCCCAACTAGCTGTTGTCATTACATCCCAACTAGCTGTTGTCATTACATCTCAACTAGCTGTTGCCATTACATTCCAACTAACTGTTGCCATTACATCTCAACTAGCTGTTGCCATTACATCCCAACTAGCTGTTGTCATTACATCCCAACTAGCTGTTGCCATTACATCCCAACTAGCTGTTGCCATTACATCCCAACTAGTTGTTGTCATTACATCCCAACTAGCTGTTGTCATTACATCCCAACTAGCTGTTGTCATTACATCCCAACTAGCTGTTGCCATTACATCTCAACTAGCTGTTGCCATTACATCCCAACTAGTTGTTGTCATTACATCCCAACTAGCTGTTGCCATTACATCTCAACTAGCTGTTGTCATTACATCCCAACTAGTTGTTGTCATTACATCCCAACTAGTTGTTGTCATTACATCCTAACTAGCTGTTGTCATTACATCCTAACTAGCTGTTGTCATTACATCCCAACTAGCTGTTGCCATTACTTCCCAACTAGCTGTTGCCATTACATCTCAACTAGCTGTTGTCATTACATCCCAACTAGCTGTTGTCATTACATCCCAACTAGTTGTTGTCATTACATCCCAACTAGCTGTTGTCATTACATCCCAACTAGCTGTTGCCATTACATCCCAACTAGCTGTTGCCATTACATTCCAACTAGTTGTTGTCATTACATCCTAACTAGCTGTTGTCATTACATCCCAACTAGCTGTTGTCATTACATCCCAACTAGTTGTTGTCATTACATCCCAACTAGCTGTTGTCATTACATCCCAACTAGCTATTGTCATTGCATCTCAACTAGCTGTTGCCATTACATCCCAACTAGCTGTTGTCATTACATCCCAACTAGCTGTTGTCATTACATCCCAACTAGCTGTTGCCATTACATCCCAACTAGCTGTTGTCATTACATCCCAACTAGCTGTTGTCATTACATCCCAACTAGCTGTTGTCATTACATCCCAACTAGCTGTTGTCATTACATCCCAACTAGCTGTTGTCATTGATTCCCAACTAGCTGTTGTCATTACCAACTAGAGCTAGTGCATTAATCCCAACTAAGCTCTCAAACTAGCTGTTGATTATCCCAACTAGCTGTTGTCATTACATAACGCTGTTGTCATTACATCTCAACTAGCTGTTGCCATTACATCCCAACTAGCTGTTGCCATTACATCTCAACTAGCTGTTGCCATTACATCCCAACTAGCTGTTGTCATTGCATCCCAACTAGCTGTTGTCATTACATCTCAACTAGCTGTTGCCATTACATCCCAACTAGCTGTTGTCATTACATCCCAACTAGCTGTTGTCATTGCATCCCAACTAGCTGTTGTCATTACATCCCAACTAGCTGTTGCCATTACATCTCAACTAGCTGTTGTCATTACATCCCAACTAGCTGTTGTCATTACATCCCAACTAGCTGTTGTGATTACATTCCAACTAGCCCTTTGTAGTATCATCCTAACTAGTTGTTGTCATTATTCCAACTAGCTGTTGCAGGTTCATTCCAACTAGTTGTTGTCATTACAAGTATAAAGTTGCTTTATCATCTAATAAAAAGTCCATTGATTGAACTTGATATTAGATACAATTCTTGTCAATACATGTAAGTAATTATAACTTTACATTCTGCATCATAACTGCCCATCGCACATTTTATAAACAATGCACGTATATAGTGTATTTTAGAATAGATTATTCTATAGCTTTAGTTTCAGCATTAGATTATAAAAATGAAATAAGTAAAATATAAATGTAATAAATAAGATGTAAATGTTAGCTTTCAAAAAGTGCAATAACATCTTTTCATTTCATTTATTTTCTACATACTATCACAAATGTTGTTTAAATGAGAGTGAACTCTCAATAGTGGAAGATGTATCCATATTATATATAAAGTCACTCACAGTAGTGTTACATGCACAATATTCTTCTACATGACTTCAAAATACACAATCCTCCTAAATCCTGCACACAGGGAGATCTCATCGTCCCCAGCTAGCACTGATAGCAGTGTAAACTACAACATCATTGTAGCACTCTATGTCTCCCTACTTATTATTTTAAGATACTAATTTACTTCCAATATTCATATCATTCATGTGATTTGTAACATATATCCATTTATACTATGTAGATAATTATTATACTGAATTGTGGCTATTGTTCGTAAAAAAAAGTGTACTTGCACATTTATAAACTTCCTCAACTACTTCATACTGAAGTGGCTATCTCTCAGAAGCAGGAAGTGTATTTGATACTGCTAATAAAGGAGTCTAAAGAAAAGTGAAGACATAATGATAAAAAGTTTTAGTTTTCGCAGTGAATTAAACCCGGGATATAGCCAGGAATCCTGGGTTCGATTCCCTGGCAACAACTGACATATTTCATATGTTACCTTTGCTTTTCTATATACAATTAAAGTGAGAAAGGTTCGATCTGGTTGTATGAAGGGTCTGAACTGATAGTTATGACAGAACTGTTGTAATAATTATATTATATTAAACTGAATCATTGTGATCTTTTGTAAAATAATGTTAAGAAAAGTTTACTAACCCTTTAATAAACTTCCTCAAGTACTCCTAACTAGTAAAGTGGCTATCTTTTAGAAGCAGGAAGTATATTAATAGATACTGTTATACATTTTTTCTATCTATGTGTGTCATGAATCTCAATGTTTTAGGTCTAACCATGACACTTGGGTTTGTAAATTTTGTTTGGTGCCTTTCTTACTGGATATTAATATGTGTTCTAATCATACATTATGATATAGCTTGTTCAGGGGATCTTTACCAAGTGAACAGAATCAGGACTCTGTGTAACTCTGATGTAGCTGAGTTTGTATGCTCTCAATTATGGTAATGATGCTGTTATTTGGATATTTTCAGTCAATGGAGGCAGTCAGACGAGAATTTCCTTCCTTATTCCAAATGGCAATACTCCAGCAAGAAGGATTCAACATAACACACTGGAGTCTACTAGAGTGGAAGGTCATCTCATTTTTGCGAACTCATCCTTCTTCAAGAGTAGCCTAACTATTGATGCATCACTATCTGTTACTATTAGTTGTAACGCTATATATGAAATTATGTACCATCCTTTAGATAGTGAGTGAATGGTAGATACATGAATGTGGATGACATTATTCAATGAGGATAATACATGGCATGCATGCAATAAATTGGTTGCTACTGATTTCTTGGTCATCGGTTGAAATCTCTCTATTCAAAGTGCTTAACTAGTATTATTGTACTGTGAAAAAAGTTGAATTACACAGTAAACTATATTAAGGCCGGTTTAGTACCAACAGATATTTTCCTAACTTCTATCAATACTGATCCCTCAAACTACAACATTTCATGGATGCCTTTCTTATCTGATGTAAGCTTCATCATAACAGTTTACCCTCCTGAATCCTACACACAGGAAGATCTCATCATCCACAACACTGATAACAGTACAGTACACAACATCACTATAGCACTCAATGACTGCCCACACAGGATATATTCCACTTTTATATTCGGTAAGATATACCTTAATTGTGTATTAATTATCAAAATGTAATAATGACAAAATTGTGCAATAGGCTGCGAAATTGTGAATGCTCCTGAAATCTTAAAATACCAAGTTTCTACTACTGGAGAAATGTTTGTGCATTTGTCAAACAATAATCACATAATACAATGTATTAACAAATCTTGGCAACATAATTTTTTATTCACATAATACCAAAGGTAACCTAATGTGAGTAATTGCATAATCAATGAATAGAAGTTACTAGGCATAGTATAAATATTTATAAAGTAATCTAATTATTTTAAAAGTAATGAAGATGTAATAATATAATATAATAATGCTATATTTATTACATATTTTTATTACATATTAAGATTATGTAATGGCTATACTGTAATACATATGTATATTGCAGTGAAAAAGGAGGATTCCCCAACTATTTTCACTGCTATATTACAACCAACCACTTCTCCAAAATATGAGTGTCAACAGTGTGATTGTCCCAATAAGGAAACTTCAGATATTGTACTAATTGTCACACTAAGTATAGTAGCATCGTGTATACTAAATATAACCATAACTATGGTAATACTTATTACATGGAAATGGAGTAACTGTGGTGAGTCAATTATAAATTCTAACTAAGCAATATTATTTTTACAATTGGTTACATACAGGCAAAATGAATAGTTTGTCAACCAGGTATACAAGGCCTATTATTTCTGCATACTTTTAAAATAGTTGTAATATAATGTTAACATAGGCACTCCAACAACCACATTGCTTTAAAAGAGAAAGCAGAAATTCAGACTACAAGAGTAAGCTAAATCAAGTTATTTTCATTACATGATATGAACAGACTGATAATGTAAAGTATCATAACATTTTTAGAATGCTGCTTATGCCTTAGACAAGTCATTAGACAATTGCCTTCCTCGGTTCAAACTGGGGGAGACGATGTTTGCCAAACTTATGCCACTCCCATGTTATAGGTACAGACTCTATAACAATATCTTCAAAATTGTTAACATATTATATAAAATTAGAGAGAGTATTTTACACGACAAGACCAAAGTTTGTTTGGCTTTGATCTTAATCCATATATTCATTTGTGTATTAGTGACAGAAACTTGATTTTATACTAATTTTTTTGCATTATGATACAGATCAACTTCCTGTTCTACCTCCTAAAACATCTCTGTGGTAAAATGCAACTCTGGGTTGAGAAGGCTATCACCAGTTCTTGCTGTTCAAATGCTTTAGTATCCTAAGCTGATTAAAGCTTTACACAGAACCTCCCGTACAATGGCTAAATTGATTAAGAAGTTAAATGTAATTCGGACAATACTTCAGCATGAGAGAAAACAAGACAAAAGAACAGATGCAAGAGTGTTCCTTTTATAGAACAGGGTCATGCACAAGCTTAATGGGATGACAAATAAGTGTGTGCTGTGCTAATGGGTTCGGAACATACATTAATGGAATAGTGCTAAAGAGTAGACCATTTATTAATGGAATAGTATTAATAAGTTCAGATGTTCTGATAAGTAACGATTATTGGAAAATAAGTGTTCAGTGCTGTGGTGCCGTTATGTGGGGTACTCCATCACATCTCCCCCTTCTTCCAGATTGAGGTCTTCATCCATTTCTAGTCCAGGACTGCCTAGACATTGCATCAGCAACATTGTTAGCATGACCAGAAATATAAACAATGTCAAAGCTGTACTCAGTCAATTTGATCTTCCATCTAATCAGTATAGCACTTGGGGGGTTGCCACCAAAAATATGTACCAATGGTTTATAATCAGTAAAGATCTTGAAATAAGTGCCAGACAAATAATATTGATAATGATGAACTGTGGCAAGTACTGCTAAGGCTTCTAAATCTAGGATTGAATAATTCTTCTCCCTTGGAAGCTGTTGTCTACTGTAAAAGCTGCAGGGTTGCCAAGATGAATCTTTGTATATACACACAATGTACCACCTATGCCTGATGTAGAGGCATCAGTGAAAATGCTAAAAGAATCAGTAATGGTAGAGATGATGAGAGCAGCATGATTTACTATACTAGATATGACTTCATCAAAAGCAGATTGATATTCTTCTGTGATTGTGATCTTAGTATGATTATCTTTTGGCATATGAGAATTTAGAATGATTGTGAGGTTTGCCAGTTGAGGAACAAACTTAGAATAAAATGTTACTAGATCTAAGATAGACTTAAGTGAAGTTCTTGTTGTAGGAATTTTATACTGAGAAAATTGAGTGATTCTAGCTTGAGGGATTGAGATCTTGCCTTCTCCTACATGAAAACCCAAGAAATCAAAAGTTGAGAAACACCATGAGCATTTGCTCTTCTTTACTGTAAGATTTGCTGAAGAAAGTCTCAACAAGACTGAAGCTACATGATGAATGTGTTCTTCAAAACCTGAAGAGTATATGACAATATCATCTATATATGGAAGAGAATAGTGATCCAAGCCTCTTAGAACCTGCTGCATTAGCAATTCCAGGTGCATTAGTTAGGCCAAAGGGCATAACCGTATACTGGAATTTGCCTTGAAGACAGTGGAAGGCTGTATATTGTTTAGACGTGTGTTCCATGGGCACCTGATGGAAGCCTTTCTGCAAATCAATCTTTGAAAGAACTGTTTCACTACCAAGTTTTGAGATGATGTCTTCCACAGATGGCATAGTAAATGGTTCTCTTACAGTTATGGCATTGAGCTTCTTAAAGTCTATCACAATCCTTATCTTTCCATCCTTCTTTGCAACTGGCATGGGGAACTACTATACTTTGATGTTGAGGGCTCAATGATGTCAAGATCCAATAGATTGTCAATTTCTTGTCTGAATGTTTCCTGATGGGCAATGGGAATTGAATATGTTGGGGACCAAACTGGTGTGATGCAGGTGAGAGTAATAGAGTGAGAAGTTAAGGTGGTGAGACCAGGTTTGTCAGTAAAAACAGAGGGAAATTGATCCAAAACATGTGAGAGTTGATTCTGTTGAGATTCAGTGAGAGGTATAGACTTTGCAACATTGTGTTTGCAGGTGACAAGATCAGTATCATTCTCATCAGGTATCATGAGTGCTCTGTTTACAGGATGAGACTTCTTTAGTTGAGAAATGTGTACAACCCTTGGCTTGGCTCTGACTGAACCTTGTGGTTTAATGCTGCAATTCAGTGGTGGAATGCATTCATGCACAACAAAGGGACCATCCCATGAAGCTTCCAAGCAACCATTTAGTCCATGAATTCTTCTGAAGACAATATCACCAACCCTGAAGGTTGCAACTAGAGCAGATTCTCTATCAATTCTAGATTGGCAATGTTTACTGGCTAATGAACTCTTGACATGCTGCAATTGAAGTGAAATGATCTTATCCATATCCTCAATGAACTGAGGAAGATTGAGGTTAGATGAAGTGTTGGTAGACCAAATAGATTTTAGTGTTGACAATATGTGAGATGATGGTTTAAGGAACAGAATTTCTTGTGGGGTGAACCCATGTCTATATTGAGGCATGTTCCTACAAAGGTAGAGCACTAAGTCAATGGCATCTGGCCAGTCAAGTTTATTACTGATACATTTAGAGAGCATAACTTTAAGGGTACCATGGAAACGTTCAAGTTTCCCATTACTCTGTGGTCTGTAAGGAGCCGTTTTCATCCTTTGAATGCCAAACTTGTTATACAGGTGAGAAACAGTGGTAGAAAGAAAGTTGGTACCTTGGTCAGACAAAATAACCAATGGAGTGCCCAGTATGGCAATGATAGAGAGTAATGACTTAGCAGTTGAAGCTGCAGTATAGTTAGGTAGTGGTATGGCAAAAGGGTAGGCACTAGCTAGTTCCATGGCTGTGAAGATATATCTCATCTTGTGTCTAGAGAGAGGCAAAGGGCCAACTATATCAATGGCTAGCTTTTCATTTCTGTTAGTAATGAGTTCTGGTTTTAGCATGGGAACTTTGTGACCTCCAGATTTGGTGTGAGCTGCACATTTGCTGCAAGATTGTATATGAGTTCTCAAGTCTTGTAAGAGGTTGGGCCATGTGAAATGCTTGTTAGGCATCATTCTGGTTGTGTTGATACCACAATGACCTAAGCCTTCGTGTGCTGCCTTAAGGACTTTCTGTCTCAACTGCTGAGGTACAACCAATGCTTGAGAGATAGTATTTTGGGTAGAAGTGAGGCACATCAGTAAATCATTGACAACAAAGAAATTCTTCTGCTTGTGTTTGGCTAAATCCCATAAAGGTTTCAATGATTCATCTTCCTTTTGTAATTTCATAAAAGCATCTTTAGTAATACCATCAAAGGACAATGAAGGGAAAGTCAAGGGTGGAGCTACTAATTTATTGGCTGATGAGGAGTGAGCAATGGCATCACCAGTGTCATGTGGTGTGTCAGAAGGCAAGGAAGTGTCAATATCATCAGTTTCATTGACAACATCAGTATCATGCGATGTACCTGGTACAATGGAATCCCATGAGGTTGGGTTTGCACCTTCAGTACTTTGCAGGGTTTCTGCAACTGTGGTTGCCAAGGTGGATTTTTGGTCCATAGCTCTAGTCACTGTCAGAACAGGTTGAGGTTTTGACTTAACAGATTCAATCAATTTGATAAGGGTTTCTTTACCAAAATCAGAGCCAATAAGAACAGAATTATTGGGAAGTCTATCATCAACTGCAAGGTGAGCAATGCCAGCAATAACTGGTAAATCAATAGCCATTCTATAAACAGGAACTTCTTTGCTAACTTGAGAAATGCCATGAACATTAACTCTGCAAATGAATTTGAGATCTAGGGTGACAAAATCTTGTGAGACCAATGAAACTTTAGCTCCAGAGTCTATGATAACAGGTGTTACAATGTTGTTGATAGTTCCTTGAGTAATGATCTCTTCATCCGAATGAATTGATGGGTGTGTCAGAGTCATCAGAATGACAATTTATGGGAGTGTCAGATGAGTTATTGAGTGAAACCAGTCTAGTAGGATGACTTCTAGTTCTAGGGACAGGAGTGGGTCTAAAAGGTGTTTGTTGCCTTGGTTGTTGCTGTTTTTGCAGCTGTTGCTGTTGTTGGTGCTGCTGAAATGATGGGCAGTTGTTGGCAAAATGGCCCATTTGATTGCACTTATAGCAAATGACAGAACTAGTGTCTCTGTTATCAGATGATGTTTGATGGTTGCTATAATATGGCTGATTTGATTGTTGATGAGGTTGGGAATAATGATTCTGCTGTTGATAAGGTTGAAAATAATGGTTTTGTTGATGGTAATTTCTATGTTGTGATTGATGCTGATCTTGATGATGTTGAGGTGAACTGTGAGCATTACTTTGTCTGAAATGATTATTGCCAAACCTTGGGTATCTGGGATGATGATTTTGATAATGAGTGTCATGAGAATGTTGTTGACTGTTACCCTGATGCCGGGGTTCATGATAATGGGTATTCTGTCTATTGCCATAATGATGGGTAGGTCTTGATCTGAGACTGCTAATGTTAGAGTGAGAGAGAGTAGCACTGCATTCAGAAATAAGGCTGTTAGTGTCATCATAACAATTGTTCATAATAGATTGTCTTGCATCTGCAGGCATACCAGCCAGTACAGCAACAATTGCAGCCATTTCAGCACAATATGCATACACATCATGAATGGTTTCCATGGATAATGGAATTTCCCTGTAAATGACCTCAAATATTTTGTGTTTCCACAGATTGAAAAATTGCATTAAGGATTTTGAGCCATCAGGTCTAAACTTCAATGGAAACGACAAGAGACAATCAGTGAAAGAATAACCTCCAGTGTGAAGCAAAATAGTTTTCATGGAAGCAAAAGTAGTTTCTGTATTGATATTATTGTAATAAGCTTTGCTGAAGGCACCTGTCAGCAATGGTGGAAGGTACAGGTTCCAATCATTAGAATATTAAAGGTATTCATATTATGTTCAAACCTTTGTAAAAAGTCAAAGATGTCATCATCTGCTGTCATGCTACCAATAGAGTTAAGTACAGTTTGGTTCAGCTTCTTGTCAGATTGATGTGAAGAGTCTGATGGGGGTGAGGATGAATGAGATCTGTTAATACGGGTATCAAATTTGCTGTTTAAAATGCCAATGGCTTTGCTCTGGTCAGACATCATTTTCTGGAACAACAAAAGTTGTGGGTCTATGCTCATTGATTTAGCTTTGTCAATTAATTCTTGTGCCTCTGATGTGTCAGAAAATGTGGCTGATGCTGATGCGTCATGAGGGGTTGCTGATTGAGGTTTGGATTTAGGTTGTGGACCTTGATCAAAAATGGTAAAATCATCATGTGAAATGGGAGGATCACAACTGATAGTGGAATCTGATATATCTGAAGCATTAGATGGGGGTGGTTGAGAGTTGGGTAATGAGGTTGGGGTGGTTACAGTGGGTGAAACTCTGGGTGCTAAACTTTTAAATGATTTACCCTTTTTCCCTCTGCCTGTCATGATGTAGGGTAATGAGAAACAATTATAACCAGTGCTAGACCAAAATAGACCAAGAAGGAAGATTTCTACCTCTTCAAACTTCACAAGAAGGAAGACACTTTCCCTGACTCTTCAACTTCATAAAGAAGGAAGACCCCTATCTACTGCTTCTCCATTCTCAAGTTTGAAACCTTGGATTGGAAGAAATTCACTACTACATTTCTACAAGGAAGTATACTGAACTCATTTTGTAGAAACTCTCATTGTTCCAGTCGTATCAAACCTTCAAAGAAGGACATCTTATTCTCTCTCGTTTCAGTTGCAACAAGCAAGCAAGTTATATTCAGTCTGTTTTGTGATTCCTAGAGAAATTGAAGATAGGAATAAGACAAAGTCAAAGTAAGGAAAGTAGCTTGTGATGGTGTGAGTCGCTGAATCCACTACTCAAATTCTGATAAGAACTCGAGCACCGTCTGCCACCATGTGTGGTAAAATGCAACTCTAGGTTGAGAAGGCTGCCACCAGTTCTTGTTGTTCAAATGCTTAAGTATCCTAAGCTGATTAAAGCTTTACACAGAACCTCCCGTACAATGGCTAAATTGATTAAGAAGTTAAATGTAATTCGGACAATTCTTCAGCATGAGAGAAAACAAGACAAAAGAACAGATGCAAGAGTGTTCCTTTTATAGAACAGGATCCTGCACAAGCTTAATGGGATGACAAATAAGTGTGTGCTGTGCTAATGGGTTCAGAACATACATTAATGGAATAGTGCTACTGAATAGAACATTTATTAATGGAATAGTATTAATGAGTTCAGATGTTCTGATAAGTAACGATTATTAGGAAATAAGTGTTCAGTGCTGTGGTGCTGTTATGTGGGGGTGCTCCACCACAACTAAGAGGTGTGGCACTATACTCGATTGAGCCACGCCCACTTTTCAATTGTGATCACGTTTTGGTGTATTCCAGAGCAGAGTGTCAGGCATATGGCTAGTGGTGGAGGTGCTTGTGGTAGCGGTGCTTGTGGTAGCTTACCAAAACTTCCTGAGAAGCCCTTTCAGCCTACTGAAATAGCTTTCCCTCGAAGGCCTTTACAGGTCATTTCACGTTTTAGTAAATGTAAAATTGTAGTTAAATTATTTCTATTAATATTTTTTATGAATTGTAACAAAGGTTAATAAAATGTATACTAAATACATTATTATGATGAAATAGTATTTGGTATTACGTATACATAAACATAAACATGTGTAATTTATGCATAGGACATCACAACAAGATCAAGGGAAACATTTATGATTCAACCCTTGTATCATCTGGCTTTTGTAACTGGAAGGATGCCACTCGTTGGTTCAGTAAGCACGAATCCACCATTTCTCACAGAGCAGCATCTGATTTATTGATTCAGATACCAGCAAGCACTCAAGATGTTGGTGATATGTTATCATCTACACACAAAAAACAACAAGAATCAAATAGGCAGTACCTGATAAAAATTGCACCAAATATTCGGTTTCTGTGTAGACAGGGCATTGCACTAAGGGGAAATGGTACTGAAGTGGATAGCAATTTTATGCAATTATTGCAAGTTCGTGCAATTGATGATCCTAAAATTTGTGATATGCTTGAGAAAAAAGCTGGAAAATATACCAGTCCTCAAATTCAGAATGAAATAATTACAATTATGTCCCTAATATTTAAAGAAAAATAGCTTCTAGTATTCAAGAAGCACGCTACTTTGCTCTTATGGCTGATGAAGTCACTGACTGTTCCAACAAAGAACAATTTGTGATATGCTTACGTTGGGTTAACAACAATTTTCAGCCCTTTGAACAATTCATTGGTCTTTATAATGTGGAATCTATAACAGCAAATAATTTAGTTGCGTGTCTCAAAGATTGCTTGTTACGTATGAATAATTAGCTTGTCTAACTGTAGAGCTCAATGCTATGATGGGGCAAGCAATATGTGTGATTCTAGAAGTGGTGTCAGCACACAAATAAGTGATGAAGAGCATCGTGCCATTTTTGTCCATTGCTTTGGACATGCATTGAATTTGGCTGCTGGGGATACAACAATTAAGCAAAATAAAATTATTACGAAATTCTATGGATACAACTCATGAGATATCAAAGCTGCTGAAATTTTCACCAAGAAGAGAAGCATTATTTCAGAAATTAAAAGAAGATATTAGCCCAGAATATGCATGATTTAGAACACTGTATCCAACAAGATGGACTGTTCGAGCTTCTTCACTTGCTAGCGTAATCAATAACTACAGTGTCTTGCAAGCTCTATGGGATGAAGCGCTTGAAATATCTACTGATTCAGAAATTCGTGCTTGTTTAATTGGTGTAAGGCATGGTGTGTCTACTTTTTAATATTTATTTGGGGTAATATTGGGACAGCTTATACTGCGGCATACAGACAATCTGAGCAAAACCCTTCAAAGTCCTAAATTGTGCTCCTCTGAAGGCCTGAAGATAGCTAGACTTACTAAAAAAAACTTTGGAAAGTCTCAGAAATGAAGAAAATTATAACATGTTCTGGTCAATGGTAATTTCTAGACAGCAGAAATTAACTGTGAATGACCCAGTTTTACCAAGGAAGCGA
>WLWD01002215.1_pt1 | contig 99840 bp, 70 predicted proteins | sample 6712731 | NCBI WGS metagenome assembly WLWD01 (sample SAMN12718690, study PRJNA576275) | sponge metagenome | isolation source: marine sponge | host: Mycale hentscheli | place: New Zealand: South Island, Marlborough, Capsize Point | collected 2014-11-01
GAAGGCTGTCCAAAATGGTGAAATAACTTTACAATGTATTATGTATTTACTTCTTTTGTCACTGTTTTTGTGATCCAATTTCAGGTATTCCTAAAGATTTAGTGAGTCCATTTGCAGGATCAACTACTTCTCTATCCAGTATTTCACTCGGCTTTTATGGAGTACTTTATGGATACGGAGGCTGGTAAAAATGTATAGTATAAGATAAAATAAGGGGATATTTGTTTATATGTTTGGACATACGTGTATCATTTTTGCACTTTGACCCTCACATTTTTGTGTTCGCTTGGTGGTCGACCCAGTCCCAAATTCCACTAAACAGAATTTTTTTGTTAACGATCTTTACCCATCTTATCCAAGGCAGTTATGCTGTTTCTAAATGATCTGAATGTTGCAGGATGCAGTTAAGTCTTACAAACTTACTGGAGTTCATTTTCTAGAATTAGCAGCAGTGGTATGTAATCTTGGTTAATGTGCTGTTTGTCATACTTGAAAATCTCTTTCCCCACATGTCTAGCTACCAAGAGAATTCAATGTAGGTCTTGTGAAGGTATATCCAATAACAAGTGTGTGTGAGAGTGTTGTGTGTTTCATCTGCTGCTGCTGAGCAAAGAATATTTTGTAAATGGTAACTATAAGCTGGTTTTTTTTTATTATATAAATTCTGAGGCTTCCTCCCAGTTTCTTTTGTTAGTAAGAATATCTTATTTAGGGTAACGCTCTAAACTGTGCGATAATTTCTTAGTTTTTCTTGATTTTTCAAATCCCAAAAAGTTGCCACGAGTGGTTACTACGACATTGAACTCTTTCCCGGCCCATACACAATTTCAAACACTCGGCTGCGTTTTAGTAGCTGTGTGTCTTTTGTCAGGAACTACGGGTAATTTAGATAGTCAGAATTATTTTTTAAATTGCTTTAAATTATTCTTGCACAATGGCTCGCTCACCATTTGTGCTGAAGCACATCACCAGTATATATATAATATATATAAGTATATATAATTATATGTATGAGTAATAGCACGGGTAACTGTGCTATATATTCGGGATTAATAGCACGAGTAACGCAATTTGAAATAGCACGAGGTGAAGCCGAGTGTTATTTCAATTGCTTTACGAGTGCTATTGACCCCTAATAGCACAGGTTACCCATGCTATCACTCGCTAATAGTAGGTCAGCTTTTAAAAAAGTCGTTTGCAATTTGTAGCTAAACTGTATCTTTCACTCATTATGTCCTTATTTCAGGATTAGCTTCCGCTAGAACTTTCTTTTCAACGTACGACTCCTCCTAATCTGTTGTAAAACATTCCGTCTAATATGGGTAGAGGTTCTGTGGTAAAGAAGGACATTGTCCCCAACTAGCAACTACTCAAACTGTACGTTTCCAAAGTTAACGCTCTACACGTGCGCACTTAACCGTACTATTTCACTTAGTTACCGAGGTATTTCAATTAGTTACGCGCTATTTCACTTTCCCCGTGCGATTTCAATTGAACAGCGATTTTTCCCATACATTTTTGAATGGGCAACTTACGCGCCGTACTATTAATATATGTAATTATATATAAATATAATATACTAATATATAATTATATATTATATATATTTATATATATTATATATAATATAGGACTATTCATTACATTCCCTACTTAGATGAAATGTTAGTATATTGAGCCACTCTCATGCACTTCTTGGGTTCATATAAATTCCTTACAGGGACACTGGACTCATGCTTCAAGAGGAAACAAAAAATCCCAGTAGGTAAGTGTATTCTTGTAAATATGACTATTATATATTTCTTTTCTACCCTGCCAACACTAGCACTATTGAATGGTTTTTGTGTTGTAAATTTTTATTTATTTGTTTTATATTATGGTACAAATTATTATTATTATTATTATTATTATTATTATTATTATTATTATTATCATCATTATGATTATCATTATCGTCATCATAATCATTATTGTTGTTATTATTATTATTTATGTTTATTGTTGTTTTAGTTGTTGTTATAAATTATTATTCTTGTTGTGGTTGTTTTTATTGATGTTGTTGTTATAACCATCAACATTGTCATCATCATTGAAGTGTAATTACTGTTACTTTCGTTGATATCTCTCCTATTGTTATTAATGTTGTTCTAGGAATCTTGGACTGGCTCTGTTCATAGCTATTCCTCTCATCACTCTAGTGTCTGTTCTCATCAATATGGCCTACTTCTTTGTGCTGTCCTATAATGAAATTCTCAGCAGCCAGTCAGTCGGCCTGGTAAGTGATTGAACAGTGATCTTCTCTATTCACTTGCATTGTACTCCTCACAAGAACAGTTGATTTAAAAGTTATAATTTGTGTATCATTATGGTGAACTGAAGACAAAAACCAATTAGGATACCAAATATCTCAGCAACCCTTCAATATAGTCCTCATTAATCAGGAGATCATCAGCACTTGGAGTATTATTTCCCCCCAAAACTGACAGATTTTATTGGACTTGAAGAATAAAAGTGTAATAAAATGGGATGCTGAATTATTTATTTATTTGTTATGTTTAATCACTTCTTTCCTCAGACATTTGGCTATGCCGTCTTTGGAAGTGCTGGAATGATAGTGATATATGTCATGGTGGTATCCACTATGATAGGAGGTTCTCACAGTAGCACACTGGATGCCTCCAGGCAAGTATAACATGAAATTGAATGAGCAAAGTCAGTAAGACTCTTTCTAGCAGATGCACACTTAGCTTTGGATAATTCAAATCAGCTACATAGCTAAAATGTGTTTGTGGTAGGAAAATAGAAGTTCTGTAAGAAGAATAACTCATGCTATAAGAACGGCTGGCACACTTCATAGTGTTTCAAGCAATAGCAACATTGTATTATAACATAGAGTAGACACATTTTCTATTGTTATAATGGTTGAATAATCCAACTGATGAAGATCTCTTGAGATCAAAACGTTATGGATTAGCTATTCAATAGCTACTATGAAAAAGTAAAAATAATTAATACAGTATATCTTCTCAATAATATCATAATACTCACATTATAATAATAGCAAACTTTCTCATTCTAACAGCCAATATTTTGTTAATTAAAACTTAAAAGAATACTGGCTGTTACAATGAGAAAATTTGCTATTATTATATTATTTCAGCCGAGAATGACTGAATCAATACTGACATTATTTATGGTCAGTGGGTGGCAAAATAAACATTCAGCATTTTAAATAGAGCAATGATGGTGTGTGCCAGAGAAGGCTCCATGCCGAGATTTCTGAGTGGGGTTCATGTGGCTTTCAAAACTCCAGTAACAGCATTGATATTTGAGGTATGAGAGAGAAATTGGATTGCAACTGTACTTTTCTACCTTCTGTTGTTGTTGTTGTTATGGTTAGGTATTTATGGCTATGGTCCTAGTCATCATAGGAAACATTGAGAGTATTATCGATGCCTTCAGTGCATTAGAGTGGTCATTATTTGGAGTGGCATTCTTTGGACTGATTGTCATGAGAATCACTGAGCCAGACAGACCAAGGCCATTTAAGGTAAAAGTAAATTGATTTTACTAGCAAATGTCTTTTTTTTTTTTTTTTTTTTTTTTTTTTGTGTAAGCCCTAACCCAATTTAAAATTTAACACGGCATTCTTTTTTTTCTCTTAATAATTTTTTCTTCTCTTATTAATTTTTTCTTCTTTACTTTCTTTTACTAACAGTACAAGGTTGGAATTGTACTTAAGTGGTAATGAGAAGTGAGCTCTCAAAATAGTAGAACGATAGAAAGAAAAAAAAAGAGATCACCTGGAACATATTTCTACTGGGTAGATTCATTCTATATTTTTTAGTTCATGATAATCAAGTATTGTTTGGTCTGAGCTGGTTGAGTTATACGAGATTATAGAGATGCAAATAGTGATGAATGCCATCAAGCTTTGTTGCTACTAGTAGAGATAGGATATCCCACATTAGCAAAACCAGTTCTGTGCATTCAGCATCTTGCGACTTGAAAGAATGTTTAACATAATATAGTGGAAAAGGCGTTTCAAGGACAGAACATTTTAGCAAGCCTTTAGTTAGACAAAGTTAACTACTTGTTGGATTGTAGTAAAACTTTATTTTCAATGAAGGCTATAATTTTCATTAGTAACCATGGTACATTCAAATCATCCAATCAGAGTGCTTAATTTGCTGTGACTATATTTCATATCCACCTCAGAGGAGGTGTATAAGTTCAACCATCCAATCAAAAATTATATTATGCGTTTCCTATAGCCTAGAGTCAAGGTACAAGTTGGTTGCACCACTCCATTCAGTCTGTATTTACACTATTTGGACCTTTGACCTTCACTTTGTAAATGTCATACTGACCTCCTTGTCATGGTGTAGACCTATAGCTACATATAAAACAGGAAAAAATTTAAAAAAGGAAAAAAACCCAAAGATAATGAAAGAGTGAAAATTATGTCATTTTATATTTGTCATGTGTCACTGTTTTGCAGGTTATTCTATTTTTTCCGTGTCTCATGACCTTAGTCTCCCTGGCACTGGTAGTACTTCCATTCTGGCAAAATCCTTACCCACAGCTCTTGGGGTTCGGAGCCTCCAGTTTGGCTATTCCTCTGTACTTGTTTTTCAAGATGGAAATTCCTTGCAAGCTGAGGCCCAAGTTCATAGACAGGATCAGTTTATGGCTCATTAGCATCACTAGCAGAATTTTTAACACTCAAGTCCACAGTAAAATAATGAAATGATAATTGTATTTGTATGCCACAACTCATTTTTAATTTATATGCTGGAATTTTATTCATTATAACCAGATCAATTGATACATATCAAAACAAATATAGTTTCATCTATCATAATATCAACCTCCAACAGACTAAAATGTATTAAGTACCCAATAGGAATTAAAAAGGTACGGGGTCGTTAACTGTGAACGTTCAGGGCGTGACTGCGTTGTTGTTTTGAAGCTCTATCTCGGCGCAGAAAAGAGAAAAGGGCATGTATGGAAGTACCACTGCCTCATGCAGGCGTAAGTGAGTTATGGTGAACCGGCGACACCTATAACCTAGGCAACAGAGAGTTTGTCTCCGCACGATACGTCAATCGTGCAGATACATCGCTCAGTGTTTGTAGCTAGCTATGTTCAATGCGAGAACAGTTGACTTTGCTGAAATGTATGTTTTTACATCGTAGACAGCTATGATCAGAGTTGGATCATACTAGTCAACACTTTAATTGCATTTAAAATAACTATGAATATAGATATTCTGGGCAAAGAAGAAAGTTAAAGAGTTTTGGATATTCCTAAGCATTTGCCAAACTCAAAGTTATAAAGTTGATAAATTTAAGAGGGAACTTAGTACAAATGGGTGCAGGAAGTGTTGCCTAGTATAATGTAGTATCTTGTGAATTGTCAGGAAGGGAACTATGGAAACTAAGCTTTGTGCCCTCAGGATTACTTCACACGGTCGAGTATTGCTATAAGTTTTAGTGTGTTAACATTTTTGCTGTAAGGACTTTAGTATTAATAACAGTACTCCCTAATTATTCTTTGGAATGTTGTATGCACTATATAATTCTTAAAGGTTTTTAGTCTCAGTCATAAATGTTAGAGGTCATCCACCAAGTTATTTGAATTCTTTAGGCTTATTGTATTGTATAGTAACCTGGTTGTAGCCTCATGAAATGAGATAGAAAGTGTGCTGGTCGAGACAAAGAAAGGATGTATTTTACTGTGATCTTATTGCTCTTAGGTAAAGAAAGTCAAGCCAGTCATCATGTACAAAACAAGCATAATGACGATCCCAAATATTCGGGGCTAAAGAAGGAGTTTGGTCTGTTCACAGCAGTGTGCGCTATAATTAACATGGTGCTGGGGTCAGGTCTCTTCTACACTCCCTCTATCATATTGTCTCACATTGGATCGTTCGGGCTCTCCATTTCTCTGTGGATAGCTGGTGGTGTTGTAACCCTGTGTGGAGCTCTGTGCTATTTGGAGTTTGCCCTCATGGTGAAAAAGTCAGGTAGCACTTACATTTATATCAAGGAGGCTTATTCATTCGGGAGGAGGAAGCCCTGGATGGAACAGTTTGGATCATTTTGTGCCTTTGTGATAGCCTGGACAAATGTGATTATCCTCCAACCATTAAGTTATGCAATAGGAGCTCTGGCTTTCGGAGCATATGTGTGCAAGCCTTTTTTCATAAACTGCGAACACACACCAACTTTTCCAGTCAAGTTAATTGCATTGAGTTTATCAAGTAAGCTGGTGTTCAGCCTTAGGTCACTTTGTTATTACGCTAGCTATAGTTATCATTATGGTGTAGAGCTAATACCAACTTATTAAATCTATCAAAAATACAAGTAAATATTTTTGTGTAAAGCTTCAATAAGTTCTTCCAATACCCGTGTTCTTACTTTATTTCTGTGTTCTTACATTTCTGTGTTTCCAGTTTTCATTCTATGTGTCAACATCTTCAGTGTCAAAGTAGCCGCCAGATTCCTGAATATAACCTCTTCTTTGAAGTTGCTAGTCATAGCTGTCATCATAGTAATTGCCACATGGAAGGCTTCTCAAAATGGTAGAATGCTGTGGGATATTATTGGTAGCATTTCTTTATTTTGTTTGTGATTGTTTTACCGTAGGTATTCCAGAAGACTTGAAGACTCCATTTGCAGGCTCTGCTACTTCTCTGTCCAGTATATCACTAGGTTTCTATGGAGTGTTATATGGATATGATGGCTGGTGAGATATGATGAACGGACACACACTCACACACATACTTACACCGCACATGTTTTAATGTCGTCATAACAATTATATGGTTATGGGTTAGTCAAAAACGACTTGTTAAACCTGCCAATACACAGTGGCATAGCCACAGAGGAGGGGAGGGGGGGTGAGGCTGGGAGGCTCTAGCCCCCCTCTCCCTAACCCTCTCCACCCCACTATTATATTTTAGACCAACTATGTACTGGTGGGCAAAAAAAATAACGACAATTCAAACAATAGTTAACTTTCCATATGGCAGCATGTCCAGTGTATATTTCAATTAAAATGTAGCAAGGTTAAATATCTTCTTAGTCTCATGCATTAACAAAGAGCTTACAGAAAGGTTGAACTTAATGGTAATTTCTAAATTTTTGTTAAGCTTTTGGCTAATGGGTTTGATTTCGCATCAGCCTCCACTTTTAATAAGCTAGCTAAGCCTCTAATATTATTGCGTACTTCTTATATATATACACATTATTATATGCATATATACATATCTCCTAATAATGCAAAAATGTTTCGTGACTACTAGCATTAAAGTCTTGAAAAAATAGACCAGCTTCAGGTTTTTTATCTGTACTTTCTCCTCCATTGGTGCACCCCAGGGAAGTTGAATAAGTGTTGACATTTAATCATTCAGTTCCTATTTTCTCTATACAGGGACACTGGACTTATGTTGCAAGAGGAAACTAAGAACCCCAGTAGGTAAGGATCATCAGTTGATAATGTTTGCCCTTTTTATAACTACAATAAGAATAACATAAAGACTGGATAATAGCAGGGAAGTATCATTGCTTAGAAGAATGTGATTACCTGGATATTATGGTTGTCACTAGGGCTGTTACTAGGGTTGTCATTGCTTATGTTTAGTGCTGTCACTTGTAGTGGTACCAGGTTGTCGCTAAAGGTATCACTGGGGCTGTCACTAGGGATATCACTAAGGCTGTCACTATGGCTGTCACGAAGTTCGTCACTAGTGCAAACTTTATAATACACAGCATATATTTGACTTGCTTTTCTTTAAGGTGACTATAGGGGCTCAAATCATTGTATTTTAATACAAGGAATCAGACTAACTTTAGGCTGTTGACAAATAGACAAGATTGGCAAACAAACAGACTGATTGACTGACTGACAGACAGACTGACAGACAGACAGACAGACAGACTGACAGACTGACAGACAGACAGACAGACTGACAGACTTACAGACAGAGAGACAGCAACTGAAGGCAAAGTATATACAAACAAAAAGACAAACAGTTACCAGTGATAATGGTAGAATAATGATACCATAAAGCAAAAAAAAAAAAGTTTTTGAATTTTGATGCTAAACTACTTCAGTGGTAAGTCTTACACATTTACATTCAGAGTTCAAGGCACCAATGCTTTTAATATGCTAACCATAATAATCTGAGTGTTATGTAATAAAATATGGGGCATTGGTGAGAGCCTTGTTTTTTTATATGAACTTGCATTGTGTTTAAAATCCTTTCTAGGAATCTTGGACTGGCTCTGTTCATAGCTATTCCTCTCATCACTCTAGTGTCTGTTCTAATCAATATGGCCTACTTCTTTGTGCTGTCCTATAATGAAATTCTCAGCAGCCAGTCAGTCGGCCTGGTAAGTGAATGACAGAAGTTTATACTTGTATATTCTTACATGCAAACTTTGCTGTGACAGTAAACATTCTTCTAGATTGTTTGCATTGTTGTTGTTTGCATTGTGTTGCTTACATTGTTGTTGTTCTTGTTGCTTCAGACATTTGGCTATGCCGTGTTTGGAAGTGCTGGAATGATAGTGATATATGTCATGGTGGTATCTACTATGATAGGAGGTTCTCATAGTGGTCTCTTGGAGGCCTCCAGGTAAGTGTAGAATGAAGAAATAATCAAGGATTGGGAACTAAGTAAGACAATTTTAATCGAATAAGAGATAAAAATATAATAAAGAGGGAGCATATATTATATATAATAACTTACCTTTAAAGTTATTCAGTCATTCTCGGCTGAAATAAAGAGAAAAAAGAGAAAAATTTGCTATTATTACCTTTAAAGTGTAATGTGATGAAGAGATTAGGGACTAATGTAAGATTATATTATCAATGTTCTGTATGTCACTTCTCTGTATGTTGTGGGGCTGAAATTAAGTACAACTGTTTGTTTTTTTAAAACTTATTTGGTTTTTAACCACTTGCCTTACATGGGTCAGTATTTTAAGTATGCTTACTATTTTTAATTCTCTCCTTTAGCTCAGTCACTCTATTTTTATGTTTTTATGTTGTGCAATTTTCACCTAATTTTTATTTCTTACGCTGATGTCATGTATGACTAAAAAGTAGAGTGCAGTAAACAATTTAGCAGACCATAGAGTTCATAAAGTAATAACAACAACTGGAACAAAATGCAACTATACAATCAATTGAGGCAAATTTGCAGACTGCCCTTCCAATTTGCTTGGCAATGCACTTCTTGTTATAATTAATAAAAACAACAGAAAAAAAATTGTAACAATATTTAATTCAAATTTGGTGTTTGAGTAGTAGCTATTAAAAAAAAAAAAAAGCAGCCATTTTTTTTGTCAGTGTGATAAAACTAAATGTAATTATGAAATAGAGAGATGATGGTGTGTGCCAGAGAAGGCTCCATGCCGAGATTTCTGAGTGGGGTTCATGTGGCTTTCAAAACCCCAGTAACTGCAATGGTGTTTGAGGTAAGGAACAGTTGGCTAGTAGTAGTCATCTGGCACCTGTAAATAATAGCTATCTTTATCGGTGTTGTTGTTGTTGTTATTGTTATAGTTGTAGTTATGTCCTGCCAGAATATGCTAGCATTTTTTCTGGTATAATAGACATGTGAATAACATAGTGGAATAATTCTAGAATAATAAGGGTATTTAGGAGAATAATAAAGGGAAAATGAGAATAATCAGTCTATATTAAATTATTAAAGTAAATCAATAGTGCTTTATTTTGTCTTTTTCTTTTACAACAAAGGACATAAACGTGTAGAAATGTGGTTATGAGGTAGATCTTCATTGCTTAATTAAAGCAGCTGAGTTTTGGCCACTCTGTTATTGTATTTCCAAAATGAAAAAAAAGAAAGTTTGAAATACTGGGAGAGCTGTCAGTCAGGCTCAGAGTCAGCAAGTCATACCGAGAATTATGCTAAATGGATTCTCTTCTTGAGCAACTCAACAATCATACTGCATTAGAATTGACAAAAAATGTACATTATTACCAGCCGACCTACGAATGTGAAGGGAAGAGGATCCACTGTTGAGCATATTAAAATTCTTTAATGCCGTAATTCACATTTCCCCCAAATGTTTTGTAAGGTTTCTCAAAATTGAACTTTTTTCAGCTGCAGCAGAGCATGTTTTTTCCATTCATTGAACATTTTTATGGGATGTTCAAGGTTTTCACTGAAAGATTAGCTAGCTATATACAATCCTTCTTATTGAGTAATTTAGTAAGAAATTGATACTCATTCATTTCGTAACGTACCAACTCTATACAGCTAGCAATACTGCAATCATCACATTTTCACTTATTTCTAATTAGAATAATAAGAGAATAATACAAAAATGTCTAGAATAATATACTATTCTTTTGGAATAATAACTCAATTTTTTAGAATAAAAAAAAGAATAATTCTAAAAATTTCGAGCACAATCTGACAGGTCCTAGTTGTAGTTGTTACTGTAGTTGTTGGAATTGTTTTCAGGTGTTTCTGTCTATGGTCCTAATCATCATTGGAGATATTGAGAGTATTATTGATGCCTTCAGTGCATTAGAGTGGGCTACATTTGGAATGGCATTCTTTGGACTGATTATCATGAGAATCACTGAGCCAGACAGACCCAGACCTTATAAGGTATTAATTGTTTACTTTCAGTTAGCTGTGATGATACTCCAAGCTGTTGGGAGAGTAAGGTCGTTTGTTTGATGTATTCTTTCTTTCACAGGCTTTTTTTTAAAACAATACAAAATTGTTTTTAAAAAAATCCTGTGAAAGAGAGAGAATACATCTAGGCTGAGAAAGAAATTGTAAAGTGATATTAGCAAAATAAAAATTCCTCAGGTAAAAAGAATCTTAAAAAAAAAAACAATAGAAAAGAAAATTTCAGTTGGTCTGTTGAGAGTGAGACTGTTGCATAGTACCTAACAGTATAAATACAGAATTGAAAGGTTTGGTTACCTGTTGGTTGTCATAGCTCAGTGGTAGAGCGCTTGTGTGTTAAGCAAGCGGTCTTGGGTTCGATCCCCGACAGTCAAACATAAATTTTAATTCTGTATTGTTAAAAAAAAAAAAAAAAAAAAAAAAAAGCCTGTGAAGGAGAGAGAATATGTACACCTAATGAGATAATTTTTCTAGTTATATGCTGCTGTTTTTGCAGGTCATTCTATTTTTTCCATGTGTCATGACCTTGGTCTCCCTGGCACTAGTAGTACTTCCATTCTGGCAGAATCCTTACCCGCAGCTCTTGGGATTCGGAGCCTCCAGTTTGGCTATTCCTCTGTACTTATTTTTCAAGATGGAAAACCCTTACAAGCTGAGGCCCAAGTTCATAGACAAGATCAGTTTATGGCTCATTAGCATCACTAGCAGAATTTTTAACTCTCAGGTTCACAGTAAAATAGTCAAGTGATTATAAATGATATTTTTGTATTTTTTCATCATTATCAATCATTCTTTTTTGTACTTTTCATATTTTTTTTATTCAATTGATTTGCAAAAGCTCTACTGGAATTCGTTGAAAGAACCAATGAACAATAACAAAATAAAGCGGCAGAATCCTTACCCGCAGCTCTTGGGATTCGGAGCCTCCAGTTTGGCTATTCCTCTGTACTTATTTTTCAAGATGGAAAACCCTTACAAGCTGAGTGAGGCCCAAGTTCATAGACAAGATCAGTTTATAAGGTAAAGATCGTTTATTTGTTTGCTGAGTCAGCATTCTCTGAGCGTTTTCGTCGCGAGGGCGGCTGAGGTTGACCGGAGATCAGGTGGCTGCGGTGGCTGCTAACTATACTACTTCTGCTGCGCAAGAATGCAAAGGAAATTTCTGAGGGGTCAAATTTCCACAGGTATTTACTCTATTAGTGGGCAGCAGTTGATCGTAGAGATAGAGATCAATTCTGTGCCACGCCCCTCTATTGCTGACGTCAATTCTATGCATGATAAGAATAAGACCATGAGATGCACCGCTGTGTTTTGAGCTATTCCTTGTAAGCAACATCACAACAACAAAAATATCTTTTATGTGTACCAATCCTCATTTCTGTTGTGTTTATCAAGCAAATATTGTTGATGCATTCAGCTCTCAAAATTCATGTGGGTTTTAGAGAAATTATTATACAGTGTGGATAGCTTTTTGTACTTAAGCTGCTGTATTATTATTATTCATAGATAATTGTGATTCAGAACACTGTCGGCATTCAGGGACATATTTATACTAGGAAACCGTTTGTTGCACTGAGAAAAGAATTTGGACTCCTAACCAATGTAGCGGCCATTCTTAACCTTGTAATGGGATCTGGTATCTTCATTACTCCTGCCATTGTTCTAGCACAGTCTCAGTCACTGGGTCTCTCTCTCATTCTGTGGGTGGTGGGCGGAGTGATAATATTCTGTGGTGCACTGTGCTACCTTGAAATGGCTCACTTAGTGAAGAAGTCAGGCAGCACTTACATTTTCATAAAGGAGGCATATTCATTTGGGAGGAGAAAGCCCTGGATGGACCACTTCGGCTCTCTGTGTGGGTTCATAGTGGCATGGACTGACATCGCCATTTTGCAACCTCTCAGCTCTGCAATTATGGCGCTTGCTATAGGGCACTACACTTGCAGACCGTTTTTTATAAATTGCAAGGAAGTTCCGACATATGGACTGAAACTGACTGCATTGTTTTGGATCAGTAAGGATAGATATTCATAGCTTTATTTTAAATTGGTTGGAGTACTCAATGCACATCTGACATTTGCTGTAGGTTTGATTCTTATGGTCAATATCTTCAGCATCAAAGTAACTGTCAGATTCTTGGAAATCATTTCTTCAGTCAAGCTGCTGGTGTTAGCTTCGGTTGTCGCCATGGCAGTGTGGAGACTAAGTCAACATGGTGAGATTCATGGGATACATTGTCACAAAACTGACTGTTTTTGACCAACAAATAGGCTTTCCTGAGACCTTCAGTCATGCGTTCACTGGTTCGTCAACATCAGGCTCAAGCATTGCTCTTGGTTTTTATGGCGTGTTAATGGCCTATGGAGGATGGTAAGCATTATTGATATTGCAGGTGGCCAGTTATTGACTCAGTAGCCATCAGGGGAGAATCCAGGGGGGCAGAGGAAGCCAGGGTCCCTCCTCCCCCCAACCTTTGAACCAATGAAAATTATATGTACAAGGGCATCATTAATACAGGCAACTTTAATAGTTCATAGCACAACTACATGCCTATTTATGTTCTTCATTCATAGATACATCTTCAAATCATTTATATACCTTAATAAATTTCATTGTTTTAATTATTTTCCATTCTCTACTAGGTTCATTAGTGTGCTAGTATATATTCATCCTGCTTTCAAAATCCTAACATGTATGGACATTACATAGCAACTTCACTACGTTTTGTTATTTTAATATCTTCTTGGGGAATAGTTATTTATGTAACAGTTTTATTCCTTTCCTCCCATTTTATAAGGGTCTCGTCCATTTTTCTTGTGCAGGGATACAGGGATCATGGTTCAAGAAGAAACACAGAATGCTAAACGGTAAGTAACTTTCACTTCTTAAATATCTTTTATCACCATTTTATTCTTCATTATAGGAATCTCAGTCTTGCTATTTTCTTAGCTATTCCAATTATCACTGTGACATTTACTTTGGTCAACCTCTCCTTCTTCTCTGTTCTCTCTTACCATGAGATACTAGAAGCTGAATCAGTTGGATTGGTAATTTCGCAGATTAAAAACTGAAAAACGAAATAATTGTGTTTGTCCATGTTATTTATGTAGACATTTGGCTATGCTGTTCTTGGAGACACAGGGTTGGTGGTGATTTGTGTTCTGGTATTGGTAATGATTCTTGGTAGCCTGCATGGGAATCTTATTGATTCTTCCAGGTAAGAAAAACAATTTAACTTCATTTTTCCAAAAGTTCAATATACTTATACATAATATTCTTAGGGAGTTATTGGTATGTTCAAGGGAAGGTTCCATGCCAAGGTTTCTAAGTGGAATTCATGTAACCTTAAAAACTCCTGTTATTGCTTTGATATTTGAGGTAAGGGTGACTATAATACTGACATCTACTTCACAAGGTTTTCATTCTTCAGGCATTTCTCACATGTGCTTTGATTCTTTTTGGAAATATTGAGAACTTTTTGGACGCTTTGAGTGCACTCGAGTGGACGAGGTACGGTGCAGTCTTTTTCGGTCTCATTGTCATGAGAGTGACAGAACCTGATCGACCACGACCATTTAAGGTACAGCAAAATGTTTCAGTCCAGTTACAATCGAGTCACTATTGCTTGAAATTTGTCTCTGGTTATGTCTGTAGGTCTTGCTCTTCTTTCCCTCCGTGATGATCATTGTGACGGCACTGTTAGTCATTCTTCCTCTGTGGCAGAGTCCCTACCCTCAACTCATGGGCTTTGCAGCCTCCAGCCTGGCACTACCACTTTACTTTGTTTTCATCTTGGAATTTCCTTGCGCAATGAAGACCAGAATTATGGACAGAATTAGTCATTGGCTAGTTATGGTCACTAGTAAACTATTTAACACACAAGTTCACAGCAGAGTATGATGAAAAACATAGATCTGTGTAGGTGCATTGGGAAATATGTAGCTACAGCAAAAAGCGAGTTGCACTTTCTCGTGATAGGCAGACCTTTATAATTCGGTAAAGAATCGCTAATCATAGACTATTCATAGACTATTCCGTGGGCGGTGACAGAATTGTGTGGGCGTGGCATATATGGGCGTAACGGATTGCTACCTGTACTGTGTGGGGTACTATACACTCGTACTTACCTGAAGAAGACGAGATTACTGCTGCAGCCGGGTGAAAAGATGGCCAGGAACGTAATCAAACCGGTGGCTCTTAAACCAATGGATTGGAAGACTCCTAAACCGGAAAACCATACACGATTTGTCTGCATTTCAGGTTTGTGAATTGGTTTCAAGTCCTCTAGCTTGTCTTTAAAATGCTATAGGTTTGGCGAAAGCGAACTAGAGAGTCGCTTCCCTGATGAGAGAGACAGGCTGATGTTGCACTATACCTTAGCAATTTATTCACGTTCAATTAGGCAACATTCTAAGAAGCAAGACTTGTTCTATGATTGCACAATGTTACCTCCCTATATTGGTGACGTAGGAACCAGCCAGGCCTGTATTACTACAAATGTTGTATTGGTTTTCAGCATGTGCACAAAATTTCAGATTATATTGCATGAAGTTTCAAGCATAGCTCTAAGTGGTCATGATGAACGTGACAATAATAGCAGACATGCCGTAAACCTAGCAGTAGGTAATGCAGTAAGTATTTTTTGTTATTGTTTTAAGTAGCTATTCAATTTTATTTTGCATATTAAGAATGATAGCCAAATGTCAAGACCGTAGTTAAAGCATATATGGGGAATCGAACCCAGGACCCTGCTCTGCCACTAGTCTCGCGTAGCCAGACCCTTTACCAACCGTTAACCGCTACGCGGGGAAGGAAAGGATCTGGGAACATACAATACAACGACTTGTTCAGCAGCACCCCAAAAAGGGTGCTCAATTATCACATTCCAGCAAGCTTGCGGTATACTGTGTGACGTCAACATCACATCTGGGAGGGTGAAAACATTGTTCAACTTCATTAAACTGGTGAAGTTGTTTTTCTAGGCGATTTATAAGCACTCCTGGCAAGCAATAAACGTACGAGCATGAATAGGAAACCTGCTACCCGGACGTGGTCGTGACGTCATTGGTTACCACAAGCGTTGGAATGTGATAATTGGAGCACCCTTTTTGGGGTGCTGCTGAACAAGTCGTTGTATTGTATGTTCCCAGACCCTTTCCTTCCCCGCGTAGCGGTTATGGTTGGTAAAGGGTCTGGCTACGCGAGACTACTCTGCCACTGAGCTACAACAACCAGCCAGCAGCCAAACACTTCATTTCTGTCTTTATACTGTTAAGGGGTACTGCTATGCTATAGTCTCATTATCAATAAACCAACGAAAATATTATGTATTCAACGATTCTTTTTATCCATGCAATTGTTTACTCCGCTAGTAGTTTATCACTGCACAGTTTCTTTCTCATGTATCTCTATCTTCAGGTTTTAATTTTAACAATACAGAATTTTTTTAAATGTTTGGCTGTTACCAGGAATCACCCTGGACTGCTGCTTAACGCACAAGCACTCTGCCACTGAGCTACGACAACCACCCGGCATATTGCTTTAAAAAAATGCATGTGTAAGATAGGAAATGCACCTAATTTGAAGCTTTACTATGTGACTATCTGTGTGTGTGTTTCTTATTAGATACTCATGGTCTGGTAAAAGATAACTATGAGATTCCTCCTGGAGATGTGCTGCTTCATGCGGGAGACTTTTCTAACGTAGGACTTCCCAGAGATATAGACAAATTTGTAGCTTTCATAACTTCCAAACCCCACCCACACAAGGTGAGAATGTATATAGCGTAGTATACATACTACAGCAGTCCACATCTGTTGAGTTTCAGGACTATAAGAAAGCTTCGTAACCTTATAATACTTGGAATAACCATCTGAATCTAATTTTTCATAATTTTTTTTGGTATTTTTAGAAACTTAGAGGATGAGAGAAAGTTAAATTTGGAAAGGTTTTGAATTTTTTTAAATCGTGCTTTTACAGATATTATTGATTAGATGTTTAAATGAAAAAATATCCTTTAAAGAATTTTCTTAGTGTTGTATAGATATTATTTTAAATAATAAATGTGCAAGCATACCATCAAACAGTAACAATAACTGTTTTGTGTAAGTTTTCATCACAACCACGTGTACATCTCTATTCATTGCGAGAGAGGATGATTGTGGCAAAGTCGACTTAAAGTTTGAAACATTTCTCTATTAGGTCATTATTGCTGGCAATCACGATCTCACTTTTGACACTAAGAACTACGGGAAACTTTGGAGAAGATTTGGACATTCCAAACAGTTTGACAGCGATGAAGTGAAGGATAAGCTGAGGAAAGCTCCAGGAATCACTTACTTGGAAGACACTGGCACTACTATTAATGGCCTCTCTGTATGGGGCTCACCATGGTAGTGAATAATAATTAGGTTGGATGGTGAAGAGAAAATAATTTTCATAGAATGGATAGTATCTTCTGTGTGGGTATGTACTTGTCTATCAGAAAGGATTTGCATATGATATTTAATGAACATGCCAATTGTGCAGTTTATTGTGATAATACTGCTGCTCACTAGTTTGTTTTGGGGTTAGCTACACCTGGCCCGAACCTTTTTCCTTTTTCTCTTTCTTTCTTTTTCTCTCCATTCTTCTTATTTTCTCTATTGTTATTCTCTTTATATTTTGGTTGTTTGTTTATTTATCTATTTTTTTACTTTTTCTGTAATTTCTCTTCATTCCCTTATCTTCTATTATTCTTCCTTTACTTGTCCTAAACTATCCCCTCCTCCCAAACATTCAAGCATCAGATTAATGAAACGCAAACATTACAACAAGAAATGCTAATTTGCTTTTCTTAGATGCTTAATACTCACAAACACCAACTTTTATTACTTCAGCTATCATGTTAATAATCTAGCAAGCTGTAGCTCATAGTAAGTGACTCTCTTTTCCATGGTTCGTAACTTATAATTAGAGATTAGGGGGGAAAAATTGAATATTGAAATTAGTAGCTACTATAAATCACAATATGAAATGTTGCTAAGCTAACACACTTGCCTTTTGTGCTGAAATTATCATCACGGCCACTGTGATACAATGTAACTCTACCCTTTGATCAATCTACAGGCAACCCGAGTTTTGTGACTGGGCCTTCAACCTTCCTCGTGGCAAACCTCTCCAGGAGAAGTGGGACCTTATTCCAGACCAAGTGGATGTTCTAATGACTCATGGACCCCCACTAGGACATGGAGACCAAGTGCCCAGTGGTATGTATGTAGGCTGTGCGGACCTACTTGTAACTATCAAGAAGAGAGTGAAATGCAAGTATCATGTGTTTGGACACATTCACGAAGGTCAGTTTTATATTGTTATTGAGGGCTTGCCAACGGCATTTTACAAACGGGCTAATTAACTACTGATACTTTCAATTAACTAATGATACTTTTATTAAAACCAATTAACTACTGATATATTTTTTATTAAAATCATCAGCCTTCCTCCAACACAAGACGTCATGCGTGTTTTGGTTTTTATTGTTCATTGTTGTTGTTTTTGTTTTCTTGTTGCAGTACTTAAATTAGCAATGTGAAACTACTCCTTGATTATTTTAAGTATTGGTTAGTCAGCAACAGGAGGAAATTTATGGATGGTTCACAGAAAAACTAATTTTGATTGGACGGTTTACTTATTCACCTCCTAGGGGGTGGGTATGACATTTATTCACCTCAAATCGAGCAATATGATTGGATAGAGTGTGAACGTACCATGGTACAACTTGTGATATATTACGTTTCCTGTTGTGTCATTTACTTAAATCAGTGATAGGTGTATTCAACTCTGTTGTCGTACAAACATTGTACATAGTAGTTAATCTTTTTTTAAAATTTCAATGTAAATGTGTTTGTATGTTCAGGATATGGAGTCACCTCTGACGGCTTTACAACCTACATCAATGCCAGCACGTGCAACTTTAGTTACCAACCTATCAACCCGCCTATTATATTTGATCTGCCCAACAGGGACTGAGCATCTGCTATGTATGACATTGAACCCCATTCTCCATCAGTATTTCTAGTATTAGAAACGTGTTGCATTGTTTCAAGTGATTTTTAAATCTCATAAGTATTATTGTATTGATTCAAGTAGCTGTATATATATACTGTATTTATATATCAATATAGTAGTAACATTAATAATAAAGTCATTCAATCTTGATAATGGTATATAGATTCAGCAAATAATTAATTAAGCAAAGTGCAGCTATAATAAATACTTCTGTTTATAACGTATATGTTAATAATAGCAAATAGAGATATTAAACGTGGCTGAGTTTGTTTTTTAATTTATTCCATTAGTTTACTGTTTTTATGCTAACTTCAAATGTGTCCCTAGAATGGTCCAGGTTGAAGGAGACACCCATGGCGCTGTCTGTTCAGCTGTGGTAGGCCAAGAAGTCGTCACTATTGGTGGCTGTAAAGGACTATAGGCTGGGACGGTTTGGTTATAGCTAAAAATAGCTACTGGTTAGGAAAATAATTTTTCACAGCATAGTAGCTAGAAGTGAAAGATTACTTTGATGCTGAGACTTTACCCCAGCTTCTTCAATGTGTGTGTGTGTGTGTATGTGTGTGTGTGTGTGTTTAGTAATGTGTAGCTGTGTGTGTGGTTGTTTAGTAATGTGTAGCTGTGTGTGTGGTTGTTCCTTCACTCAGGGCTTGAGGTCCTGAGTTCTAGTCCCACTCTGGCAATTTTCCATCTGGTTTCTTCCTCTGCATCCTACCAGCCCCACTAGTCCACCAGTCCAGCTGTGATTACCTGCCATTTGCTGGGGTGCAAATTCAAGGCCCTTTCTCATGAAACAGCAATGGTCCATGTGAGAGGTGAGACTTTGGGTGCCCACGCCTGCAAGTTCCTAGCCCGACTCCATGGAGTTTTGCTGCATGGCTCACAGTGCCTGCTTAGTGCACAGGCATCCTGGCTCTGCCAGGTGTGCATGACCACTTAGAGGCAGCAAGAGAATTGCATTTTTTTTGTGTGCATGTGTGTGTGTGTGTGTGTGTGACTCTGAGAAATTTGGGTAGCAAAACATAGAGCTATAAGATTGAAACAAGATGTTGCTGCTTTGGTATAATTGACAACATTTTGAGAATACAATAATGAGCTAATCTCAAATGAATTTTACAAACCACAAAATAGTCGATGGCTAGATGCACACAAAATTAAGTAAATTTAGCACCTATTTGTTTTGGTGGCGTCGTATGGGAATAGTTGAAATCCTAAATGAAGCACTGTACAGCGAGTAAAGGGAATGCAACTTTTATGCAGCAGCTATTGGACATTCCACAGTAGCTTTATCTTTTCGATCCACTATTCCTTAACAATAGAAACCTCCGCACAAGTAATTGTCTCTAGGATGGTAACTACTGAGTATAAGGTGTGACTAATGACAAGAATATCCTCATGAACTCCAAAATACATTGGCTCGCAGGCGACATAAGAATGACTGCAAGATATTGGCTGGCCGTTCCTATTCCACTGGTACAACACATTTCCTCTGTGGCTAGATTGGACGAAGAGAAGTTGTGGATTTACCATCTTCGACTTCTACTTTTCGAGGGCTCTGTTGAACAATTGTTAAATATCCGACATTTATTTTTGCTGCTCGTTTTAGTAGTTTTATAAATGTCAAATTTCTTCTCCACTTCTTGCTCTAGTTTTCCAACTAGTTCACTTCTCAGAGCATGTGTGAGAGTAGCGTGGCACTTTCTCCAGACAACCAAATTTGCAATACTTTCATAAGTTTCAAAATATTGTCATCTTCTTGAATGCTTTCTATCTGGTCCATGTGCAAGCATAAGGCAACTGCTAGATTTTTCCATTTGGGACTGGCCTTAACTAATACTTTTAAAATCCAACGAAATGGCATCAGTGTCTAATTTGTCATCTGAAGCTATTCCCATGCCTTCCTGTCCCTTCTCTTCTCCCAAGCTACTTCTTCTCAGGTACTCATGCTTTCCCTGATTCTCGAGAAGACTAAGGAATTTGTCCCATGCACTTTCATCTTGTTGGGTTCTCTATGAAACTAGCCTTTGAAAGTATCTCAATTGGAGCTCAGGCTCTATCCTGCTGTGGTCCAGGCTAGAGAACTGGTCCATCATGGAGTCTGAAATCATAAATAACCAGAACATTTTCTCAGATAGATCAACAACTTTAGTTGACTTAAACAAGGACGAAATATGGTCTTCTTTATCATTAAGTACTTTTTCTAGATCAGATTTGGCTGCATTAATAGACACGGACATTTTATTATCACTAAGCATCAGACACTCACCACGGGCTAGCAACGCCTTTCTTTTGCTCGAGAGAGCGTCGTTACTTAAGCATAGCCACACCCCTTTACAAAAAAAAGGGCCAAACCTGGTAAAGTATCATATTGAAAATCTTAACCGCAGATGGAGGAGTTATGCTATGTATTTATTTCTCGTTGTCTGTTCAATGTACGCTTACTTTGTTGTTGCAGTTGAAACAGACACCAACAGACAGCTCTTATAAACCAAGTTTCAAGAAAAAAGACCGACCAGGAACTGAGAAACAACGGTACAAACCTTAAGGCTATTCAGCGATATTCAGGGGCGACCGTTGCAGTTACGAAGTCGATTTTTTTTTCCAGCGGTAGCCTAGGGGCTTCCCCACAACTTAACAACGCCGTATTTTTGATATTAGTATTTGTTTTCCATTTTTTTTAAATATTTTTATTTATTTTTTTTGTATCCTATTTAAAAGAAAAAACTCGTTGTTATGTTTTTTTAGATATGGAGTGTACCCCGTGTACAAAATATGAGTTCATTCTGGTCATCCAGTACTTCTGAATATCGATTTTTAGGTACTAAGCTAACTTATTGATTCGTATTCATTTGATTCTTCAACTCCGCCCCCCAACTCTGAGCGCGCAATTTATTGTGGGCAAAATTCCGGGTGGTGGCGGCTCTAATTAGAACCGGTAAGCAAAAACAAAAGAAGAGTTACTGTGCGAGTGAGCCCTGCGGGGAAGAGTACACGACTTCTGGAATGTACTGGAGGGTCCTAGACAACGAAGAAGCGGCGGCGTATTAATGGGGCCTGGAGTCACTCGTTTAGAATAGATATATCACGGCTCGCAGGTGCGACTTGAAGGAAGCATCTGCTTTGGTGTCTTTGGAGAGCTTGATAAAAGGTTGGTGTAGCGGGTAGAAGTTAGAAGCAGTTTCAGTGTGTTAACTTCAGCTTCTCAGGAATTTTTGGTGCTATTTGTTAAAAGAAAATGTGAATTATTACTTTTATTGACTAATGTTATTTTCTTTCTACAATAATATATATTTATCAATTAGGCTGTTTATTATCAATTATTATTTTATTGATTTATTTAAAATAAGACCAGAATCAAATTTTAGATCATAGTACTTTGTCTGATCTACCTCAACAGGAGGAAAGGTGCTGGCATGCTCTTCATAGAAATAGATGAGCTCCGACTATGAGAAGGCACAACTCCTTGGTTCTAGGGTACAACTGGCAGATTCACAACAAAAAGTGCAGAGCAGAAGACATGGCTTCCTTGTTCTCCAGAGGAGGGAATAGTAGACCTTCGGCTCTCCTAAGAAGTCATGCCTCCTGAAGGGAAGAATACTACATACATCCTGGTTATTGAGAAGAGAGGACATGGCACTCCAGTAGAGAGGTCAATGAGACGGCACAGCTCCTTGGATCCCCTTGATAGTATTGCATACTTCAGAACCTTTGATTTTGTTCATTTCATATTGTATTTGATTATGGCCCTGCTACTATGGAGTTATGATTTATAATATTGTTTAGTAATATTTTTAAGAAAGTGAACAAATATTAATTATCTGCACTGCTGCTTCTGCCCTACAGTACTGGTAGTCCTTTGAGGTGAAAGCTCTTTGAGGTAAATTGTCTGGTACAGTTAATTGGTACGTGTGAAACCAGAAGAAAAAGCAATTAAAAAATTAGCAACTGAAGGCTCTACCAGTCCAGAATGGAAACTAGAAATATTTTATTTACTCCACAAGTATTTGTAAATACTGTTATATTCAAGAAAAATTATCTGATTTCTTCTCTTCTGATTTACCTTACAATTAGTTCACTAAAAAAATATCTGTAGCAAAATTATTAAGAATAAAGTTTGCAAAAAATTAAGATTAAACAGTTAATAACAATCATATAACAACAATGATAATAATAACAATAATAATAATAACAAATAATAATAATAATAAAAGGAAAAATGAATGTGAATGTGTAAATTCAAAAACAAAAAACAAAAACGAACTAGCCTGTGCTGCCTAGCACTGTTACAGCAAGTGTTTCTAATAAGCCAAAATTTTTATATTAGTTGAGTTAATATAAATTTCAAGAATAAAAAAAACTCTATGTCCAAGTTCAGGATGGCGGTTGGAAAAGGGTCTAGCTACGCGTAACTACCATAACCACTTCACCTTACCTGTTAGGTTATGGGTGTGGCCTTAACTTTCACAGAACGCTGAGTTAACTCAGCGAAGGCTGGGTAAGTACAGAAGCTTGCGGCCTGAACTGTGGTGGAATATTGGGATAATGGCAGCCGCTGGGGGAGGGGCTCGTCCTGCAGTAGTTCAAGCCATGGACTGGAGGATACCCCAGCCAGGGAATCACACAAGATTTGTTTGCATATCAGGTACGAAACAAAGTATTTCTTACACATCAAAATAGTTATAAATATTACAATTCTCTTCTTTTCTATTGCTCCAGACACTCATAATACTGTAGCTGAAGAGTTCTTCATTCCCCCAGGGGATGTCTTGCTCCACACTGGTGACTTCACTGACATGGGTCTACCAGAAGATGTGGATCAGTTTGTAACCTTCATCACATCTCAGCCCCACCCACACAAAGTGGGTACTATGTCTGCAATGAATGCTAGTAGTAAGGTGTAGACAAGATTTTAAGTATTTTAAGTGCACTACTGCATACACATCAAGAGTTGCTTTGTGATCTGCCTTTAGAGTACGTCGTACCAGTTAAAATGAATTATTTGCTAAAAAAAATGAAACTTGATTCACGAGAAAAATAAGTATGAAAATACATATTTTTTTACATCAATAATTACTTTTATTATAAATTTATTAAATAATAATGATAGTAATAATAATGAGTACTGCAATAGATAAAGGAAAAATGAATGGATGCAAATAAAAAGGAACAAGTTCAGTAGCCTGTGTAACCATGTATCATACTTCTGTAGGAGATACTCACTGCGTTGTCTCTTTAGGTGGTAATTGCCGGCAATCACGACCTCACTTTTGACAGTAAAAATTACGATCACCTGTGGATAGAATTTGATCACCCGAGGAAGTACAATACCGAAAAGGTCAAAGACAAACTCAGAAATGCCCCTGGAGTTACTTATTTGGAAGACTCCGGCACTAAAATTAACGGCCTCCATATTTGGGGATCACCATGGTGAGTAGGTATAAAGTGGTGAATATTGGAAGTACCAGTACAAAAGATATTTTTCACTTAATCTTTTATACGCCCGTCCTATTTCCTCATTGGCTACAATATGCAGTTGCACATTGCATTTAAAAAACCACTCCCCCCTCCCCCCAATTAGTCATTCCACATACTTTCTCTCCCCAGGCAGCCAGAATTTTGCGGCTCTGCATTTAATCTTCCAAGAGGCAAGCATATACAAAAGAAGTGGGATCTGATTCCTTCAAATGTGGACATAGTCATGACTCACGGCCCACCGAAGGGGTACGGGGACAGAGTAATCTACAGCGGCGAGAATGCTGGCTGCAGCAATCTCTTGCAGACAATACAAAAGCGGGTGAAACCAAAATACCATGTATATGGCCACATACACGAAGGCAAGTATATTAACTCGTAAAGCCTGCATTCGTATCCTTGATTCATGAACACGAAATGAAGATTTCCTCTCATTCTTAAATTATATTTGTCTGTAGGATATGGAATTACAACTGACGGGGTGACGACGTTCATCAATGCGAGCACCTGTACAGTGTCTTATCGTCCCACCAATGCACCTATCATATTTGACCTCCTCAATCCATTGTGACAACATCAATCATCATCCGTTTTTAACTTTTTATTTTTGTAAATCATCATTGTTTGCCACACAGTTGTACGAAATGCTTTCTGACATTAAAGAAGAGTCACATAAAACACACAAACTGGAGTACGTAGGAACCCCATTTCATAACAAAACAACAACAACAACAACAAACAAAAACATGGCTAGAAATTTCAGGTGATACTAAAACCCTTTACTCCCATCACTCATATTTATCTTAAAAGTAAATTGTATTGTATGTAAAATCTTAATTCAATCATGAATAAATTGTAAACACTAGGGGGGCGGGAGGGGGGAATCAATGAAAAAGGATAGAGACTTGTCTGATATATGATTGAGATACGAACGAATAGAAGAGAATGAGAGGAGAAAAGTTATAAATATGTATTGATGCGAACCATTTATGAAGAGATGATTAAAACGGGAGACAGGTAATCTATCTGCGTCCACCTCTGAATCCACCTAAACATAACAACATAACATCAAATGAGTACATTTCAAAATCTCTGATGAGAAATGAAAGAAAAACAATACATAAAGATTGGTAAAGGGTTTCAGTTGACTATGAACATAAATATTGAATTACAAGCATATCATACGTACGTTACCAGTTATAACAAACTAACATCACCAAGTCTCACTACAATGTGATCATGCCTCAACATTTAATTATTATAGAGTAGCCGAGACGTTACAGAGTTGGGCGATGCTTTACCATACACAGAATAGGGCAAGCGGAACCATAGCGCAAACAACAGCTACTGTACTCAATAAATAGCCAAGCAATACAAGTAGAGCTTTGAGTAAGCAAATAACTCGGCCAAAAGTCGATGCTTTGCATTAACACCCGCTTTATTAAATATCACAACTGAAAACAAACAAAAACAACAGAAACAAAACAACAACAATAACACTATCTAGTGTAATAAATTGAAATCCAATAATATGTTTATAGTTTTGGTCGATTACAATATTGTATCACTAGCTGGTTCAGGTGGAATGTAATTCACAAAAATAAATCTATTCCACGACATGACCTGACTCACCTCCGCCCCTGAAGCCACCACGCCCTCTGGGGGTGAACCCACCTCTACCTCTCGGAGTGAACCCTCCTCGGCCTCTTGGCCCACCACGACCTCTGCCTCCTAATTGCACACACAAACACACCATTTCTGTCAATCAGTGTTGCTCCTATTTGAGCACACAAAAAATCTTTTTTAAAGCTATGTGATGTAATGATGACATCATTGGCTGTTTAAAATAAAATTCAAATTTATTGATTTATTTTACTTTGCTGAGTTAGCTGCTGGTGGTAGCAGCTGGAATGCAGCAATGTTATTGGTTATGAGGAAGCTGTTATCATGGGTGGGATACCATATATAGAAGAAACTAATGTATGACATCACTGGTAAATATAATAATAGTGACCCTGACTGACTGAGTGGCATGATAATCACTGGGGTGTGGCTTTCAAGGCTTGCTGCTTAGACTAATTGTTGCTAACTAATAAATGGTGTGGGAGAAAAAGTTGGGATACACAAGCATGCATATAATTGGCGAGCGAGCGAGACACTTACAGGGGTAAAAATGAAAAAATCGGGGATGTTTATTTATTTGTATATATGTTTGGACGTACGTATGTCATTTTGTACTTTGACCCTCGCGTTTTTGTGTTAGTTAATTGTTCGACCCCGTCCCAAATTGCACTAAACAGAATCCTCTGGTTTATCGATCAGTACCCGTATCACCCTAGAAATTGAATTGTTTACCGTTTTGAATTCTTTTGCGGGTGCAGTTAAAACTTGAAAACTTAAGGGACTTCCATTTCTATTCGAGTTAGTGGCGGTGGCAAGTCAATGCGCTCTTTGTCATGGTTATAAGCCGTGTGCAACAGTATTTACTTGAAAATACATTGTCCACTAGACTACTGCTAAGGTAAGTCTGTGTACGTGCATGTCCAGTTGTGTCAAAATATTGTGTTACAACCACTACTTAGCTAAAGAATATTACAAAGAAAACGTTTAAATAACGTGTATTGTTTTGTTGTTGTTTTTTTCCTTCAATTCAAACAGTTGCAGAGAGTTTGTAACTATGGCACTGAAATCCCTTTACCTTGTATGCGAAATTTAAAAACTGGACCTTATTTTCAGTAGCTTCAGTGTTAGAAGTCAAAATCATTCATATAAAAATAGTATAGTCTTTAGGCTCACTCACCATTTTGTGCTCAAGCACATCACTAGTATAATTATATTTCATTGAACAAGTCATGCCCTCAAATTAGCCGTACGCAAAGTGTTATAAGTTTATACATGCACTTGGAATAAAGCACACTCTCCATTTAGCCCTGGCCTATTCAACGCTGAACACACCTTAACTACCAAGCTTAAGAAGATGGGACCGTCTAACAATAAACAACTATAAGTGCCCGACCTTCTTCCGCATTTTGTTAAACTGTTTGATACCATATTAGCAACTTGTTCCACCTGATGGCTTTCCTTGTTAAAACACTATACAATAGGCCTAGTTAACTTACAAACAATAATCTTAAGGGTGGCCGCACATAGCAACGCGCACCGCCTGTAGATCGGACATTAATTTATTCCCCGCCAATACCCCACCATTCGATAATACGCGAGCAGAAACAATCGCGCAGTAGTGGCAGAAGTATACTTTGCGAAGTTATGGTGTTTTAGTTTAGCTTCTTGTTGTCTCATATTCGTTTACAGCAACTCTCCATACGTCATCTGAGCTCACGCGGCAAGGTGCACCAGGCTGCCTCTCCTCCAGTAGCCGTTCTCCGGACTCTGCGCACCTGAACTCAAGCGGATGGATCCACCAGGCTCGATTTCCCAAGCTGCGCAGATCTAATACCTTCACCTCTGGCTATCTCCAATAAACTGCTCTCTCTTCTGACTCTCTTGTTATTGTTGTATTGATGTTTGTTTACTCTTGATATAGGCGGGCTCTTTTTAGAACTAATACAAACTAATTTGAAAAAATAATTGCTCGCGTAACTCGTAGTACGAGATATGGGGATGGGGCTATTTCTTAAGAATTGCGAGTGGAATTAAAGTTTCAAATTTTGTATGAGTTTTTCTTGGAATCTAATAATGAGAACGACACAAAAATTTTACACACGGGTAAACCAAAAAAAGAAAAGAAAAAGAACTGCACCATAACGAGAATTTTTTTAATATCTTATAAATAGAAAAAATTGCGAATATATCATAAAGTAATATTGAAATGGATAAGAACTCGTTATCATGCAGTAGAGTATCGGCTTGGCTATTAGTGCACCAAATTGCGGAGCTCCAACTTACCGCACCGCTCCAAAAAAGTGCTACAAAGTTTTATAACCAGGCCCCGATATTTCCTCCAGATTCGCTCGAAAATTAGTGAGCGGCTCCTTCGGCAGGTACTTTGTGTTTGTGTTGTAGTGGAGAAGCCCCTGTAAGTATACAATAGTAGTAATCGTGCATAGCAACCATCAACAAAAAATTGCGTAGGCGGTGTGCGGCCACCCTTAACTATATAACTATCGCTAATGCAAAAGCCAAGGTCGAGTCACAAATCTTTTTGGAAAAGCTGCCAGACAGTTCACATATTACGCACGCCCGAGAATTCACCCCACCTACACAGTACTACATAAGGTGTGATCAGCTCAAGGGCCGGTTAAATTATTAGATCTGCCCTCTAATAACTGCCTGAAAAACAAACAAACAAAAAAACAGGCAGCATACAAACTGCTTGAGGAAGTATGGTATATATGCATGATATACGTAATTTGGCGAGCGAGCGAGACACTTACAGGGGTAACACAATCGAAAATCGGGGATGTTTATTTATATATATGGACGTACGTATGTCATTTTGTACTTTGACCCTCCGTATTTTTGTGTTTGCTCGGCGTTCGACCCCGTCCCAAATTGCACTAAACAGAATCCTCTGGTTTAGCGATCAGTACCCGTATCACCCTAGAAATTGAATTGTTTACCGTTGCTTCTTGTTTTGCGGGTGCAGTTTTTCTATTCGAGTTAGTGGCGGTGATAAGTCAATGCGCTCTTTGTTATGGTTATAAGCCGTGCACAACAGTATTTACTTGAAAATACATTGTTCACTAGATTACTGCGAAGGTAAGTCTGTGTAGGTGCATGTCCAGTTGTTGTGTCAAAGCATTGTGTGTTACAACCACTACTTAGCTAAAGAATATCACAAAAAAAACTTTTAAATAACGTGTATTGTTTTGTTGTTGTTTTCCTTCCAAGCAGTTGCAGAGAGTTGTTACTATGGCACTGAAATCCCTTTACCCTGTATGGTAAATTAAAAGACCTTATATTCAGTAGCTTCAGTGTTAGAAGTCAAAATCATTCATATAAAAATAGTACAGTCTTTAGGCTCGCTCGCCATTTGTGCTCAAGCACACCACTAGTTACTTGCGTATATGTACATTGCAAGTACTGTCAGTTATCACCACTATTCCGGGTTGTCTGCATTCTTTTATAACTCTAGAATTCCAACAGGTCCGTGCTGTAGCTCTTCAATACCATTCAACTCAATGCCAATAATAATAAATCAATATCCAGTGTTAAAATAATAACAACAGTCAATGTCTATATTAGAAACTGGACTGACAAGGTGGTGCACATTAATTCAAAGCCACACCGCTTACTCAAGCACTTGGTGAACTCTTTGAACATAGCATCCTCTCAACAAAAAAAAAAAGGACAAGGAATATTTGATTACAGCATTAGTGAGAGGTGTGAGGAGACAAGGAACATGGTGGACAGACCACACTGCTGACAGTCTTAGGTTATCTTTCCACACAGGAAGTCTTCCAGACACATCTCTGGAGGACAAGCCATCAAACATTATGAGGTCATGAAAATGCATATAATACTGTTACTATATTTAGCTACAACCCTTATTCCCCATCCTGTAGTGAACATTCCACACCATTCACAAACATCAAGATAATAAAGAGATAAGATAAGCAATCCTGCCAGCTTTAGACATGATGTAATCATTACACAATGCCATTTGTGTATTTATAGATTTTAAATCAAACTTCACACTCAAATGTCAATAACTTACCTATTCTAAATAACAAATTACTAACATACACCAGTGCCTTGCATTACATACAGCCTCACATTGGATGACATCATACAGCCTCACATTGAATGACATACAACCTCACATTGAATGACATACAACCTCACATTGGATGACATACAGCCTCACATTGAATGACATACAACCTCACATTGGATGACATACAGCCTCACATTGAATGACATACAACCTCACATTGGATGACATACAGCCTCACATTGGATGACATCATACAGCCTCACATTGAATGACATACAGCCTCACATTGGATGACACGCAGCCTCACATTGGATGACATACAGCCTCACATTGGATGACACGCAGCCTCACATTGAATGACATACAACCTCACATTGGATGACATACAGCCTCACATTGGATGACATACAGCCTCACATTGGATGACATACAGCCTCACATTGGATGACATACAGCCTCACATTGGATGACACGCAGCCTCACATTGGATGACATATGACATAATATAAAAAACAATTACTGAACCATTTAACTGCAGTATTATTAATTGATGCTCACCTGTAATGAACTTGTACATACTGGAATGAAGTAAACTGACACATCAGCTTATAAAACACACTATAGTGGAAATGGATTCTACAGACTCACTATTTTTTTCCAAATTCTAACCAACATCAACTCCTTCTGGTTCCCCGGATACTTGCACAATTACATATCCTCTCAATTCTCTTCCACTACACTATGGCCATAAGAGTCAACACAAACTACCAGACAATAACATGCTTAACAGAGACATAGGTTTAGAGATTCCTGGAAGCTGGCTATCCAAGTTGCATGCTAATCACCCTTCAGTTTATATATAACAGTAAGCATACCCTCCCCTTATCTTGCCATTTATGTTGCGCATTACATCACCATGAAGAGTTTGACCTCATTGACCCCTGAAGGACTCGGCTAAGAAGTTGAAACATCAGGTTAGGTTATAATTAACAAATATTGGCTGTTAGAACAGAAAATCTGCTATTAGTATGATTAATAGCACGGGTAACCGTACTATTAATTCCTAATAGCACAGGTTACCCGCGATATCACTCACTAATAGTAGGCTAGCTTTTTTATTTCTTTTTGCACTGTAGCTAAACTGTATTGTTTACTCATTATCTCTGGATTAGCTTCCTCTGGAACTTTGTTTTCAACCTATGGCTTCCTCACCTAATCTGTTGAAAAATATTCCGTCTAAAACAGGTAACAACTTCAGCGCTAATGAATGGCGTAGTCTCTAACTAGATATCACTCGAACTGTACATTTCCAAGGCTAACGATGCACACTTACCTGTATTTTCACTTAGCTACCGTGGTATTTCACTTTTCCCGTGCAATTCCAATTAAAGAGCAATCGTCCCCATACATTTTTTGAATGGGCAATTCACACGCCGTACTATCTGATAAGAAAAAGGTACAAAATTAACAACATTCACGATCTAGGCTAGTAGAAGCATGCCATAAAATCACGAGCATGCAGAATGGTAGATTGGTTTAACACGAAAACTTACACGTAACCACTAATCATTAACAGCAGGAAGTGGGAGGAGTCAACGACAACTCGAGTGAGTGTCACTTTCCCTTTACATACAATGGCCATCAGTGTAAAAACAAGGCAATGATTACTGGATTTACCGTCGTCTCGTGAATATCGTTAATCACATTCATTTGATGATACCACTAACCCAACCTCATAAGCATGCGTGAGTGCCTGTATACTAACTAGTGGTTGAGCACAAATGGCGAGCGAGCCTCTTGTTATCTTGCTTAAAATTATGTTATATGATGAATTTTTCCTGTTTTTTTAAATTTTTATAACATGATACAAACTATACATTCTGAATCCCCCCCTGAATTGAATATTAAGCTATATACATGTACAAGTATTCTCCTATTCTATGAGTTCTATGGCTACTAAATGCCTCACTTCAGTCGTGAATATCATCAGGAAACCCAACAACCCACAGCATGATGAAACTACCTTCTCCCAGTCAAAAGGTCAAATTGTTTAACCAGGAAGGAGTAATTAAAATGTCTGCATATGCATACAACTGTGCCCATAAAATGACAATACTCTAACAGCAGCTATTATTATACTTTCCAGCGATGTCACACTACACATGGTTTTCCCATATTTGGTATCACATAGCTAAAAATAGCAGTAATACTTGCAGAATAATATTGTATGGTGAAATTCATATGAAACTTTAAATACACAAGCACCCATACACCCTTTGCAAATGTTGATTTTAGAGCCTGTATCACCAAGTAAGGAAAAAAAATTACATTGAGCTACAATTCATCAGAATACCAGCAATACAAACACAGCCTCGAAGAGTAACATCACAACACACACAGCACCACTAATGAGGGCCTTCAGCACTGGGCAACTTCTATATACCTCAACCTCACCGTATGTGTGCAAATACAAACACTGAAAAGCTAACTGTCGGTCTGCACCCTCCACCCACAAGCGATCATGTCCAAGATGATCCAGCAAGCTCAGTTTAATGGAATAGGAGTATCTACTGTCTTCTCTGGAAAGACTTTACCCTCCCTAAAAATTATTCAGTACTAGCCTTTTGACTTTGCAACATGGAAAAAAAAAAAGAAAAAAAAAAAAAAGAAAAAGGAAAAAGTAGCAGTGTTTAGACATACATTACTGCAAACGTTGCAGAATCTATCTGTACTTCCACTCTGCCCCTCCTAAATCTAACAAGTTTATTTTGCCTCTCCTAGATTTTTTTTCAATACGGAGTTTCGTGATAAGAAATGAGCGAGAGGCTTAACACTCCAGATTGCAATTTCAGTATCAAAGTTTGATTGGTTGGCATGGCATGAAATTAAATAATTAGACCAGTTATTTTCTGTATTGTTCAAACATTTTCAACATTAAATATTTGTACTAATCAACATTTACTCAGATTCGGAAGCAGGTATCTGTCCACTACATTCATTCACTATGTGACTGGGTCATCACTAGCACTAATAATATAATAATTAAGTTATTTCACTCGTGTTGAATATATAGCAATCTTACACAACATTCCAATCAAATACAGGGTCAGACTTGAAACTCCCTTAATTAACCCTCAGCGTGCATGTAGTAGTCGTCCTGTTTAATAGTCTGTCTGTGAGTATAATACTCTATATAATACTACTGAAGGTTGACACCTTAGGTGCTTTATTCCTTTTAAAAGGGCAAGAAGCTTTTTTTTTGCCCCTAGAAGTACACGTGGCCTCAGCCATACGTACAGCAAATTAAGCGATGTTCTGATAGTCCAATGTTATCATGCCCTGCGAGTACAAGTAAAATGTATAATGAACAGGAAACTAGTAGACGTATATTGAACATATGCAAAGTGGCAGCTTCGCAGTAAATGAAGAAGGGTTGGCCACAAGGACTGTGTTGCTATAGTAGGTCAATACTAAGATTGAATGGAAATAGGCTGGTGCCTGCCAGTAATGTCATACCCTATCTACCACATACAGAAAGAAACAATAAACTTCAATTAACACCCGCCTGCCAAAAAAAAATAAAATGCATGTTGATGTGGCCTACCCAATACATTAATTACAGATGATCACATGGAGTTGATAGAGTAGCAGTATAAATACTTGATAGACTACTCACTTCACTAGGAAGTGCTCAGCTACCAGAAACAAAAAGTGTTTTTAAAAATCTAGCAGCCAATTATAAGAGCGTACTACAATAATTGCATTTCTGAATAAAACAAGCAGGCTGATAGATACACAAAACTAGATTAGCAAATGCTCATCCAATATTCACATGCAATAGTTAAACCATTAAACAGGCACACATCTCACCTCTAGGACCACCTCTCCCTCCTCTTTTTTGAAATCCACCACGACCTACAAGATCAATATCATTAGCACTAAATAAACAAACCAATAGCTTCTTATAGTTAAAAAATCCCCAAACAAGTCCATAAATAACATAAACTGAATTATTGTAAGTAATAATAATAACAACAGTGGAATATCAATTATCCTAATGTCAATCATCCAAAACACCAACCAACCAAACGAGAAAAAGACTGCGCGCTTTTAATAACCATAATTCGGTCATGCTCTTAGTTGTAAAAGTGGCTACATTCCGATTATTATGCAGAGGCAATGGCTCAAAGAATTGCTAAAAAGGAAGAGGAATGTTCTTTTAAGAAAGACTAAGCTTGAAAATTACAAGCGGTTGAAGTACAGAGGAGCTACTGATACTGCACTTAAAAAAAAATAAAAATAAAATAATAAATAAATGAATATAGGTAAACCCACTATCACTGACACCAAGGAAAGTAGATAACTACTACTCCCACAATTGATAACTCCTTGGGCCTTTTGTAATATATAGCGGCAAAAATCTATCCTATTCATTGTTTTGCATTTAATTTGATTCCACAAACACATAAATCTCGAATTGGTTTGGATAATTACCGTCCACTGTATTAAGTACTCACTTACTTTGATTGCCCATGAAACGACTGAGTGGCAACAGTTTCATCGGATCTATGTACAGCTGCACAGAAAAACAAAACAATAACAACAAAAAAACTAAACAAAACAACAAAAAACAAACTGAAGTCGTTCAATGTTATTGTAATTAGCAAAGCAAATCTTCATTCATGTGAAAATGATCCACAATAATCTTGGAAAGGGTTAGTAAACCCCAAACAAAACAACAACAACAACAACAAAAACCCACACTCCTGCAACTGTATGGCTGGACTATTGGATTATCTGGCTCCCAATCACTTACAACTGCTTAGTTAAAATGTGGGGGCTCGTTCATCATCACAGGCATCTATACATATTTATGACGGTATGACAAGCCCAATGATCAAGTTCAATAACCAGATGCTGCATTGTACATGAATTAACTTAATTAAACTTGTTCAGCGCCTTTCTTGAATGAATGAGTTCCAGGAAAAACAAAGCAAAACAAAAAACAACAACAACAACAAACACAATAACAAAACAAAAACAACCACAACCATCAACAAATAAATACACAAAAAAATACTTGTTACCTTTTGGGTAGGCTTGAAGGAATTGGCTTGCATATTTGGCATTAGTTTCACTGAAAACAGCTGAACGGTACAAGTTAAGATAAAACAACAAATTAACAAACAAACAACAGCACACACACACACACACACACACAAAGAATTAAAATTAATACTTTCACTATCACTGCTTCCATACAGTAGCACGAGTTCAGAACATCAAAAAAAAAATCGTGAAACTATTGTATGTCAGAAGTAATAGAAATACTGCCAATATCAGAGGCTTCATATTATTGCTACAAAGTAATTTCTGAGCTTCAGTCCTTGCTTATCTGATGGTTGAAAAAGAAACCTTTGGTTAGCATTCACACTTTAATAATACGTTAATTAAATCCTTGTTAGTTCAAACAGTTTGGGCATACCATTCTTATTAAAAAAATATCTGACTAGGTGAGAGCGTAGCAATGTAGGAGTCATAACTAATTCTTGGCATGTCGATTCCTAGTCGTCCTTTCAGTTTGTCTGCCTGCCTGTCACGCTCTGATTTTAAAGATTACTGACATTTAACCATTGATTTAGGTATGAGCTTGCTCAGAACCACAATTTAAGACCTTTCAACTTTCGAGCTGATTTTTTGAGAAAACGCAAAGTTTTGAGCTCTGTGCAAGTACTAGCTTTTGTGGGTAATGCCCCCTATCATCACGTCTTAATCACATGAGCAAATAATTTCTTGATGCCCGCGGTAGTTTTGCTTCATGCTGGGAAGTTAACAGACTGCTGGAAGTGGAGTTTTGCATTGAAAATACAAACCAATGAGTGTCTATGGCCGGCTTAGCTTCTTTTATGAAGACTAGCATTTACATTGGTCGAGCTATATTGATGATGATGATAAGAATAGGCAATAAATTATTCTTTAGGTCGGCGCTGAGGGTTCGCATCTTTATTCATATTATTTTGCAGTTATTTCTATGGCAACACAATGCGACTACATCACTTAATAAATATTGTCCTTACAGATTTCAATTAATTTTCTGTTCATGTAACAATTCAGTTGTGACAACAACCACAACTTGCAACAGAAGGATACATGATTAGACACTTGGCCAAATATTTCGTCAACTTTTCCAACTTGAGCTTTGTTTTCGAAGTAAATTGGAGCATTAAAGTAAGGAACTTTCTCATTGACACTTTTGCACACCAAGTCTCCCTCACACGCATGCACAAACTCTCCAACTTCTAAAAAATGCATTCATCAACATCATTACTACAAATAATAAGGTTTCAGCTTCACTAACCCACTACATTGTCTGGTGGACCCATGTCAAAATCTTTGCGAAACCCTCCACCACCACGTCCCCTTCCACGACCTCCTCCACCCCTACCACCCCTAAAACCTCCTCGACCTCCGCGTCCACCTCCTCCTCTAAAGGACATCTTCCAATTCTTAAGTCGTAGCGAACCCTGTCAAACAACAATAACAACACGCAGGACCCCTCTCTAAGCCAACCATCCACGTGCTCGAAGACCTCAACACATGGGGGGGGGGGGCTAGAGGCCAGAGGTAGGTAGGTGGGGTGGAGGGGGGCATATAATGTCATAATTAGTCCAAACTCACCCCCCCCCCCCCCCCCGACATATTTATAGAGTCCACCCCCCTACAACCCAAACCACACTCTACGGACACGTCACTGCACTGTATGGCGGCACACACACACAAAAGCCACACCGCACCCAAATATTTGCGCGCGCTTCTATCGCAATTAATGGTCGTCCAGTATAATTATTTAGCTATAAAAAGCTGTCCCATTCAATTAGGATTTCATATTGTGTATAGTTAGGCTGTATTGATGTCTGAAAAGGTTGGTGAACAGTCTGACGTCGTTCTAAGCAACCCCGGAGCTGACAATGGTGGAGAGAGCCCACGGTTAGCAAGCCCGTTCGAGGTATTGGATATTGCGCAGGGGGATGATGCGCGAACTGATTCACCAGTTATTATCGATAACGCTGATATTATTACCGCCGAGGATCCCGTGACGTCTACGACTACGGAGCCTTTGCTTCCTGGTGGAGCTGCCACAATTGCTGAGAATACAGCGATAGACATGGCCGATGACAACGCGGCTACTGTAGTTGTTAATTTTGACAAAGAAGCGGCTCCTCCCGAGGAGGAAGAAGAGGTGCAGGTTAACAGGGCTAAGGGCAAAGAATCTGAAGTCTTTGAAAAGCCAGTTCAAGAAAGGTCAGTCAACCCCCTTTTGAGTGGTGTTGATTTGAGTGGGAAGTGGTAAGATCCTATTACAGTTGGTAGTTACAACTAATTGGAACCTTGAATGTTAAGCCTTTTCCTAATTCATAACAGAGTTGTAATTTCTGACTAAGAGCTGTAGTGTTGGTAGTAAACTACTGTGTCATTGATTAATTGTCATCTGCTTTTACTAACTTCATATTCATTTCACAGAACCAATGAGGCGGACCAATTAGGTAACATACGTGGGGTGGGTGTATGAGCGAGTCTGTATGGGTTTGGTAGTAGTGTCTAGAGTTTGTGCGAACAGTGAAGCTAGAATAGTTTTCTTAATTTTAGGCTTTGTGTGTTGCGAGAAAAATGTAGAGAGGGATCTTATTGGAATGCAAGTGTGAATTTGTCAGATTTCTGTGAGTTGATTATCTGGTAGCTGGTCTTTGTTGGTAGTATGAGGTCAATTTTTTGTGGTTTGGTCATTTTATAGTATACTGGTTACCATTGTTGTAGGTAGGATTGATTTGTCTGCACGGTATACTGTGTGGCTGTGTGAGAGAAAGGATTGAGTTTGGCTGACTGAAGTTTTAAGTATTGGCAATCAATAAATTAGATGTATTCTCTCTGTTCACAGGCTTTTTTAAAAAAACAATAAGCATTTGGTCACCACCGGGAATCGAACCCAGGACCGCTTGTATAGTGCAAGTGTTTGTTCGCTGGGTGGTTGTCGTAGCTCAGTGGCAGAGTGCTTGTGTGCTATACAAGCGGTCCTAGGTTCGATTCCCGGTGGCGACCAAATATTTTAATTCCGTGTTGTTAAAAAAAAAAGCCTGTGAAAGGGAGAGAATACATCTAATGAGTAAAATAAGGCTGAGAAAGAAATTGTGAAATCAATAAATTGTTAGACTGATACGAGTGGGTGGAGGCTAGTCTTTCTCGAGTGGGTGGAGGCTAGTCTTTCTCGAGTGGGTGGAGGCTAGTCTTTCTCAGGCCAGATAGGCCCCAAGAGAATATGTGCCACGTTACCATAGCCACCACAATCAACACCTGCATTCAATGTCAATAGGGGCTCAGCCCGCCCTCATTCAACACATATATTAAGAACACTGTTTCATGCAACCCTAGTCAGGGGTCGTGCCAACTCAACTTGGACATACTATAGAAGGCTAACAAAGCCGAAATATTATGAGTTTATACTTGTCTAAATAGTGATTTGCATCTGGTTTGGCCCTGGTAGCTAGAGAAATATCTAGTATTTAGCTACCATTTACAAACCGAGTGGGGTGTACCACTTGTGGAAGTAATATAAAACAGTCATGCAATACCAGATTTTGAATAAATTTTGTTGTGGTTTGGCTGATTGCCACATTCTGATAGGGTAGGACAGTCAAGACTTCCTTGTAGTTGTAAATTGGTTGAGTGGAAATCTACACTCTCCTTTTTTTAAAGTTCCTTATCGTGGTAGTGCATTGAGGTAAATTCAGGTAACAGAGAAGAAAAGGATTTTAAATTTAAAAGTTGACATTACAAATAGTTTTATGTCGAGAAACTTTTCCAGTGATTGGCCAATGGCTCCTACAATTTATTTCACCTTCCCTCCCTTATACATGTTGATGATTGTGACAGATATGCACGGGGCAGCTTTGTTAGCATGTGCTACGGTGAACTACCGAAGTTACATAATTTGGAGATGAGTCAAAAGCCTTCGCAAATTGTTATTGTTACGAGGTGACCATGAGCTTGTTTCAAAACACGACTCGCTGCATGTGTAAGTTGACATGCATTTCACTAGTAGATGTTCTGGCCTTGTAGTATTGTATTACTACCAAGCTAAAACGGAGAGGTTTTATGGCTTGCTTTAGGACTCAAAGTGTCTTGGAGGCAGCAACAAAGGAATTTTGTAGAATTGAATGATGTGGAAATTTCTGGAAATTAATGTCCCACTCTCACCCCATCTTTATTGTTAGTGTTATACTTTTTTTGAATTTATACTTAAAGCCATTCACTTCAGTTGTTTTTTTTTTTACCCAGTAAGTAGAAAATGCTTACCTTGAGGGTTAGCTAAGATGCAGTTTTTAGTGAATTTGACAACACATAGTGATAATTCCTAATTCCACTGAACAAAGTTTTAGGCAAAAGTCTGAGAACGTTTGTCAATGTCATACTCGTGTGGGCATTGCATACATGGTGTGCTTACTGTGGGACCGAACATCGACAGCAGCGGCGGAAATATAGACAGCAGAGTGGAAAATTGACAGTACTAGAACTTTCTTGTATTGAGTTGTGCTGAGTGTATATCATGCGTATGTAGGTGTTAATTACTTGTTTGTGCCGAGTGTGTGCCACGTGTTTGTGTGTCGTGTGCATAGTGCTGTGTGCAGTGTGTGTGAATATAATGTGGTGTATCAGTGTGTTGTATCAGTACAGTGTGGTGTATCAGTGTGGTGTATCAGTGTGGTGTATCAGTGTGTTGTATCAGTGTGGTGTATCAGTGTGGTGTATCAGTGTGGTGTATCAGTGTGGTGTATCAGTGTGGTGTATCAGTGTGGTGTATCAGTGTGGTGTATCAGTGTGGTGTATCAGTGTGGTGTATCAGTGTGGTGTATCAGTGTGGTGTATCAGTGTGGTGTATCAGTGTGGTGTATCAGTGTGGTGTATCAGTGTGTTGTATCAGTGTGGTGTATCAGTGTGTTGTATCAGTGTGGTGTATCAGTGTGGTGTATTGTGGTGTATCAGTTTGGTGTATCAGTGTGTTGTATCAGTGTGTTGTATCAGTGTGTTGTATCAGTGTGTTGTATCAGTGTGTTGTATCAGTGTGGTGTATCAGTGTGGTGTATCAGTTTGGTGTATCAGTGTGTTGTATCAGTGTGGTGGGTGTTTCAGTTAGTTCTGTTCTTCATTTATCGTTTGTGTCTGCGCATCTGTTTACGGAATTAAATTAACACTTAACCTCCGACCATGGGTGCTGGATCGCGTAAAGGGTAGCTACTTCTACCCTTACCTTACCCTTACCTATGGAACAACTTGGTGGCAGCTCTACTCATCCCGGGCACTAGGCTTGAGATTGTTTTTTTTTTCTTTTCCAGTGTTGGAGCAACTGATGGTGATAAGAAGCCTGAAGATAAGGAAGAAGCCAAGGCAGCCCCCATCTATGCTCTGGTGAGTAATGAACATCAGGACAGGATTCCAATATATAGCAGATTAATTCAGCACTTTGTTCTTGTGTGTGTGTAGGTATATTTTATGAGTGTGTGATTTTTTGTATATGATTTTATTATATGTGTATGTGCAAGTGTCAGTATTACTGCAAGTAATAAAGTCAACTTGATACACTGCTGGCTGTGAAATTCATATCTCCTGCGGGTTTTTGTTTTTTGCTTGTACACTCGAATTTGAATAGCCTTCAACCTAACAGGTGTGAATTGGTGTGGGCATAGCTGTAGCCCTACTTCCCTGTAAGCAAACTGCACACAAAGGCTGACATGACGTGAGTTGAAGCGGGCAGTCAGTCAAGTGAGCCCAGCAAGCTTTGAAACAATGGAGTAATCAGAAACTAGATTCCTATGCTAGAAATCTAGATATTTTAGAGTCATCTTCATGCTACAACACTGTCAAATACACGCCCTTCACATATCTTTAGCTTGTGCTGATTTATTTGCTCGAAGGTTTATTTGATTTTATTTTTGTATAATCCCTTCACTGTAACAAGTCTATATATATAATATAGGCAATTGTTGCTTCAGATGTGATGTAATCATTACATGCACACAGTCTGTATCTATTGCTCTATATTTAACTGAAAGCAAACACATTTTGCACGATTGATGAAGAGAATTGTTAGTTTTACATCACAGTCCATAACCGGCCACATGTTACAAGACAAACTTTATTATTACAATGTATATACATATTCTATATAAATTAATTTCACAAAACAACTTTTATTTGACACCCAAACATTGTAAGCTGCTAAACTAACAGTTCTATTCATCAATGTTGGGATAAGTGTTTACTGGAGTGTAAAGTTCAGTTATATATAAAGCAAAAAGACACAGACTGTCTTTATGTAATGATTACATCATGTCTGGAGTGAGATAAAGATTTCAACAAAGCTCACTTCTCCACTTCATTGGTCTGCCAAGATAATGGACCAAGACTTGGTCTAGTTTAATTAGAATAAAATTTGCTGAGTTGTAGGAGAGCACCTTGAATTGTGGAATGCTTGTACATAGTTTGCCCTGTTCTATTATTCTACTTATAGCTGTGGCATGCCTTATAAGGAAGAAACCTTTGAATGACATCATTGGCTAATACAAGAATAGCTCCAAGCAGCCCAGCTTGGAGAGCTTGTGGTTGGAGTGTGTTAAAATAATCATTGGAGCGTGGTCACTCCAGCAGGACTTGTTGTGGGCTGTAGCTGATGTAATTAATAGTAATAATCTGACCTTTTAAACCTAGGGGAAGGCATTGTTTCATCATGCAGTTCTCCTATATTCCTGTTAAACCTGTTGTAGTTCCGCTATGCCACTGCCGTGGACTGGCTCCTCATGTTCTTCGGCACTGTCGCTGCCATCATCCATGGTGCAGCCTTACCCGCCTTCACAGTCATCTTCGGTGACTTCATCGCTGTGTTTGTGAACCAGGCCATCACTCAGAACTTGCGCATTGTCTTCCCTCTAAACAACTTCACGGCTTTCACCTGCAACAGTCCCTTCAACGCCACTTACTATGGCGAATCATTCACCAATATTACTGGCGGTGCGAGTCAGTGTGGCTACACGATTACCAGCACCACGAACTACACCAATGTCATCCGGGAATGCTTCTCCACCACTAACATGTGCCTTAGCAACGACGATTTCATCGGCGAGGTCAATGTCTTGGCGTTCATTTTCATCGGCATCGGGGTGGGCGTGTTCACGATGGGTACCATCCAGGTGTCGTTGTTTCAGGCCGCCTGCGAGCGACAGGTAAAGAGGATTCGTTTGGCCTTCTATTCCGCCATTATGAGACAGGAGATTGGATGGTTTGATGCCAACTCTGCGGGAGAGCTGGCTAGTCGACTGACTGAGTGAGTTAATGGGTGCTAGGCAACAGTTTGTTGTTGCTGTTATTTTGTTTTGGGTTAAAACAATGGTTGTTACATAAACTGATTAATGTGTGGGTTGTTACTAGCATGTTGTTTAGTAGTAAGTTTGGGGCTAATAATGTTGTCTGTGAATTTTACATTTATGTATGTATGTTTGTTGTCATGAACATATGTGTGTGAGGAAATAATGATAGTTACAGAATGATGACACCAAGCCCCCAAGGTCTAAAGTGTGGTTTGGTTAGCCTGTGAATAGGGCCCCCCAAGGTCTAAAGTGTGGTTTGGTTAGCCTGTGAATAGGTGTGGTTTGGGCCCCCCCAAGGTCTAAAGTGTGGTTTGGTTAGCCTGTGAATCTCGAGTGCTCATGGAGTCTAAAAGATTGTGGTGGGTGATCCTGGGCCTTCCCTGGCAATAGACTGGCCAAACTGTTGTGGTCACCCAATGCTCTGTGAAGTTAGTTGGAGTGGTAGGTAGTTCAGAATGAAAGGGTATAATGCATGGGAATTGGGTGGAGAGGTATTGTTATTTCCGCTGAGCTGGTAGCAAGTGCCTTGTGTATGTAGTTATGCATGTACTAATGTCACATCCTTTATGATTGTATTAATGTGTGACTTTTCTCAGTGACGTGGATAAGATTCATGATGGTATCGGGGACAAGGTGTCGCTGTTCATCCAGTGGGTGTCCACATTTTTTGGCGGCTTTGTGGTGGCTTTCATTCGGGACTGGCGTCTCACTCTGCTGCTTATCGTCTTCGCTCCATTGCTGATGGTGGGCGGGTATATGATGACAAAGGTCAGTTTTGGTTTATTATTATCATTATTGTTATTATTTTAAAAAACTTACCGTTTTTTTTTTTTTTTTTTTTTTTTTGCTATTTACTAACTTCAGCGCACATGCGCGAGAGGGTTGTAGTCGTTTTGTCTGTGCCTGTCACTCTCTGAATTTGGAGATTACCTGCAATTAACCGTTTATTTAGTTATGGACTTACTAAGAAGGATGACTTAAGACCTTTCATTGTGCTACTTTTTTAAATTTTGGGCTGATTTTTTGAGAAAAGGCGACACTATTAGCTCTGCATAGGTACTAGCTACTGTAGGTAACACTCCCTTTCATCACGTCCTAAAAGTGCTTGAATAGGATTTAGTTCAAGCTGTAAGTGAGTGTCCTTTGAATGTTTAGCTTCTCTTTTGAAGGCTGCATTACATCTACCATTTTGATTGCACAGTTGTAGTAGATACCTTATTGGTCTGAGAACTGATTTAATAGCTAGCTAGTGTATAGTAGTAGCCCTGAGTGTACGCACCTTTGGTGCTTCATGTAGTGTTTAGTTGTTGTTCAGAGTAGATGAATCATTGTGCTTCTGAGTACAATTATATACCTTAGCTACATAGTAAGGGTTGGTGTTCTGTTCATCATAAAAAAAAATTTTTTTAAATTTTATCTTTTAGGTGACTGCATCTTTTACGAGTCAAGAGCAGAAGCAGTATGCAGCTGCTGGTGGGGTGGCGGAGGAAGTGCTGTCCTCCATCAGGACTGTGGTTGCCTTTGGGGGAGAAGGGAAAGAGTTGGGCAGGTAAGATTATAAGGAAAGGAGTTGGTTATGCACAGAAAGATACGAAGTTGTTAACAATGTTACTTTTTTTTTTCACTGTTAGGTACAATGACAAACTGAAACAGGCACGTAATATTGGAGCCAAGAAAGGAGCATTGGTGGGCGCCTCCATTGGTTTTGTTTTCTTCCTCTTCTTTGCCATTGATGGAGTTGCATTCTGGTAAGTAATTACTTAGCTGCCTCAAGGAGGGCGTGGTCCTGTATGGGGTTTCAAGTAAAGGTTTGGCTATGTCTGAGTCATGGAAGGGTTTATTTAGTGTTCAGTAAAGATTCTGATTGGTAGAGATGTGTATGCGCGCAGATGTGTATGTGTGCATGTGTGCGTGCGTGTGTCCTTGCTTAATGTAAGCTAGGTATTCAGTGTAGCAAAGTAGGGGATTTGTCCTTATTATCCTTATTTATGCCATGAATGAAAGTTGGGGGAAGTGGATGGACCAGGAATGTGCTGGTCCATTGGCTGCCTGACCAGTGAGTCCCAGTGGATGAGATAAGATGGCTTAATTAGCACTTGCTTGGTTAAGGGTGCCCTGCCACTGGGACCTGTGGTCGTTTAATCATTCAGTATAATACCGCAGAACCGCCCGTAACCCAACCCCCCCGCATGCAATCTATTCACGCGAGGCCAGCTCTGAATTTCTACGCGGATCAATTAACTTTGGCGCCAAAAAAATCTACCGGTTACCGCGAAGCAGGAGGACAAACGGTCCCGAGCTATACCTGTATAACTGTAGTGTACTAGTCTGAAACAGTCACCTCAAATAACATCCTTTTATTTCAGGGTACGGAATGAGGTTGTACTTGTGAACCCATTGGAGCAGCTTAAACAGCTTAAAACTCTGTCTCAACGGTGACCAACTCCATCCTGACTGGTACCAGCTCCTACTATTCCACCAACCTTGTATTCAGACTTGGCTGCGTATAGACTCCGTCATCATCACTTCAGTTCTTTCTGTCGAGATTGTTACCGCTATATTCTTCAGCCCTATCACCTACAAGTCTGAAATTTGTGCTGAACTACCCCGCTCTCACTAATGAGCAACCAACTCCGAGCAACATTGGGAATACGCCGTCACTTCTGCTCCGGGGACTAACCTTTTCCAAAGTTACAACAGCCATCTCACGGCTCATTATTGTATTTCTTATTTTTGTTTACAAATGGGCTCTTTTTAGAGCTACCACAAGTCAATTGATTATGCTCTTACCAATAAATTGCGCGTTCGCGGAGCTCAACGTTATGGGGGGCGGGGTAAAATAGCGAATCAGTAGTCAACTTGAAAATATAAATCGATATTTCGTGGAATTGTATCATTGAATTGAATCCAAATTTTGCGCACAAGCAGCATACCCCCCTTAGAATAAAGTTACAGAGAGATTTTTTTAGAATAACACAGGAGTAAAACGGCATGAAAATTTTACTATTTACAAAAAAAGAATATAGATATTAGAAATATGGCTCTGTAATGTTGCGAAGAAGCCCGCTAGCTACCTCTGAAAAAAATATGAGCACTCTAGTTCCTTCGGCCGCTCCAAAATAACACCAAATAGTGGCCGGTGTGCAGGGCTGTATCGCCGTCCCAGACGGGTCTTCATTCTTCAAATTTGGCTTGCTGGAGTCCTTTATTGGTGCTCATTCCATCTGTAACAACAAAGTAAGCCCACAGTACACAGAAAAAGAAATATAAAGACATAGCAAAAACAGTCAATTTGCGGTTACGCGCCTCGGTTTCCGGTGGCAGGGCACCCTTAATAGTGGGGATGGGGTGGGGATACAGTGTAGTACTCAAAGATCACTTCCTTATTTTCAGCAGCTAATTTTTTTTTCTTCCTTTTTTTTTTTCTATCCAGGTTTGGAGGTTTTCTGATTTCCAGAGATCTATTGAATTCTGGCAATCTCTTCACAGTAAGTGCAGTCTGCATCGAGTCATGATCTAGTGGGTAAAGGTTGTCATGGTAGTAATGTCTAGACAGTAATTAGCCATTCCATTGGCTTCAGCTATTTTTTGGATCAGTGAAGCCACTATGTAAACTAGTATAATGTGCATGTTGTGTGTCATGCTATTACCAGGAGCTATAACCTTATCTCTACAACTGGTAGCCATGGCTACCTGTGTTTGTGGGCTTTAAGGAGAGCATATTTTAGTACGCTTCGAGGGATTTGTAAAGTGCGAGGTTTTATTAATTGTCAGTTTGTTTGTTTTCAGGTGTGTGTGATTTTGGTCTGTTTGCTGGATTCATTTAATTGCAGTGGGAATTCAGTGAGCAGGGAGGCATATTCATGCCTGTAGTAGGTTTTGAGTTGGCATTCACAGTGAGCAGTGTGGAGGATATAGTGATATAAGTGTATTCACAACACTAGGTGTTAATAATTAGGTTCTGCTTGAACATCTTAGCTAATTTTTTGTATTTTCCTTCTAGGTATTTTTTGCTGTGTTGGTTGGAGCCTTTGCATTGGGCCAGGCGTTGCCTAATGCACAGAACTTGATTACAGCGGCCGGAGCTGCAGGAGCCATCTTCTCTATCATTGATAGGGTAAGGCTAATAGTGTATGTGTGAGAGTATGTGGGTTACTGAACGACGTAGTGCAATAGCAGATGTTGCTTGGAGTGGTAACTATGTCTTTGTAGCTTAAAATTTAAGAATCACATGGAAATTGAAATATTACTTTTAATCTTTGCTATCAGCAAACCATTGGACAGAAGGTCAGTTAGACTTGAAAAAGTCATTTCAAAAGTAATATTTCAATTTCCATGTGATTCTTAAATTTTATTTATTTATTTTTTTCAACTAAATTAGGTTCATTATGCACATGTGTTCGCTGCTGCTCTTTACTCAAAACCTCACTGTAACTTGAGCGGGAAACATTCGTCTAAATTACAAGAACTTTCCAGTTGTCTGGTAATCTGGCGTCACCGACCCTTTTCCTTCCCTAAGTTGGTGGGCTTGGAGGAAGGACAGGGTCTGGTAGCTCTAGTATCAACGACTTGTGCAAATGACATCACAGGTTTATTACGTCATCATTAACGCGTAGGCTAAAATAAATCGCGAGTAAAACATTTCGTTGCGAATAAGAAAAATTGTCAAGAAAAAAAAATTATAATCTTACTTGATCTTTCATAATAGAAATGAGTAGAACAACAATAACAATGGCTGGTTCACACTTGGGTAGGAGTTGGTCATATACAATGTGGTGGGACTGGGCAGAGTGGAGACGAACGGTAGAGTTGCTGCCACCAGACTTTGCAAATCTCTGGACACACGGTTAGGCTATCTTCCAGTCGACTAACCCTGGGAAACTTCAACTCAGCTACGCCAAGAAGCCGTCCTAAAGCTTGTCTCTGGTACCCCTCCAAGATGTTTTAATAGGGGATTTGCACGATGACATCACGTTAGTTCCGGCCACGCCCATTGATGGTATCACGGCACCACCAGTCCCATTGAAAATGTATTAGTTTTGCTTACCACTTAGCCTATATTTTGCTGTAGCACCACTTCTTTGTTGCATAGAGCCACCAAATTACAGGAATAGCTACATTATGAAATTTCCCACTGCTGGTATCGAATTTATGAGTGCTGGTATCAAATTTATGAATTTTTTGGCGGTTGTGGAGTGATGGAGAGTGGAAGTTTGGTGATGGTTAGGAGTGAAAGTTTGGTGATGGTTAGAGAGCAAATCAGTGAGTGTGCCACTAGTTCTTCTCAGAACTCATTGACAGGTGGCCTCTCTCTCCTAGTTCTTCTCAGAACTCATTGACAGGGAGTGAGGTTGCTGGATTCATTTAATTGCAGTGGGAATTCAGTGATTACAGTATTACTGAATATTTTAGCTACTACATATCATTTATGCTCACCTTTTCACAAGATCCTTCTTTCTACCTGTAACCATAGCACCCCTACACTTTAGCCATCTCTTCAGCTCTACAACATGAAGCTGACTGGGATCTCTACCAGCAAGAGATGCTCCAGGAATATCAGCTTCTGTTAAATTGATCATTATATTCCTGCCTGCTCCTGATTAGTTTCCAGAAAAACCAGCAACTTCACCACAATCAGGTCACTTCCAAGAAATCCACAGCAGCACAGGATGAGGCACCACCTGGCACCCCCCCCCCCCCCCCCCCCCCCCCCCCCCTTGTCAATGAGTTCTGAGAAGAACTAGTGGCACACTCACTGATTTGCTCCTAACCCATCACCAAACTTCCACTCTCCATCACTCCACAACTGCCAAAAAATTCATAAATTCTATACCAGCACTCATAAATTCGATACCAGCACTCATAAATTCGATACCAGCACTCATAAATTCGATACCAGCACTCATAAATTCGATACCAGCACTCATAAATTCGATACCAGCACTCATAAATTCGATACCAGCACTCATAAATTCGATACCAGCACTCATAAATTCGATACCAGCGGTGGGAAGTAGCTAAATTGAGCAGCACTTTGTATTTGCCAAGAAATATGCAGAAGTAAAAATAAGGGAGTCAGCCAAATGTATAGAAAACTGACAGGAAATGGGTGAAGGGAATGCCATAGCAAATAACATGGGAATGTGGTTGGGAATGTATGGAGGTGAAAAACTATAGAGTGAATGGGATCAGGTAATGTATGAATAGAACTGAATAGATGTAAGTTATGTAAGCATGCAAACCAATAAGTAAAGCACTAATGAGATTAAAGTGAGTTACAGTTATAGAAATGTGGGGTGATACCACCACATACAAGTGGCAAACTCTGAAAGCAAGCCCTCTTTCCTTACCCAGGGAGGGCTACAAAAAATTGTCTTATTACAACAACAACAACAATAATGGCTGGTTCACACTTGGGTAGGAGTTGGTCATATACAAGTGACAAACTCTGCAAACAAGCACTCTTTCCGTACCCTGTAGGGAGAGCTACAAAAACATCTCTTTTTTAAATTCCCTTTCATCTGCTCTTGCTTTACGCACGAAATTGTAACTCACTAAACACGCTCTTCATCACTCGATCTTCCATAGCTAACAAGGCGGAATAAACTTGCGCATTGAATAGGTGTTTGAGGAATGTACTTAATTAACGATTCTGCAATCTGATTGAAGCACCACTATTTTGGTACTGGCACAAGTCGTTGATACTAGAGCTACCAGACCCTTTCCTTCCTCCCCGCCCACCAATTTAGGGAAGGAAAAGGGTCGGCGACGCCAGACTAGTTGTCTGGTTGGGCAGGAGCATCGAGTTTAAAAACGACATTTGTGAGAACCTGGTGAGCAATAATCCACGCCCAGGTCCTTACACAGTGGTACTATAATGGGTACTACTTTCCTCAGCACAGAAGTCTTCATGAACTACATGTAGGCAGATATTGTAACTAGTAGGAGAGATAACGTTGGTTTACACGAACTTTGCTTCTCTTAAATGACTTTTTTTTAAATGATAATAGTGAATAGCCAGGCTAAGACATTTCTGGCTTCCCTGGTCTTCAGCGATCAAACTGACTGTAATCGGTTGGAAAAAAGCAAACAAACAAACAAAAATATAGATATAAAGTATAGGTTTTTTTTAATGAAAATTTTACGTTTTTTTGTTTTTTTTTGTTTTTGTGTGTGCTTACATACAGTTTAGTCTGGTAGATATGCAACCTGTTGTGTGAGAGTTGAAAAATAAATGTACTTCACTGTCTTAATGGTTTGAAGTTATTTGGGCTAACAATCTTCATTTGTTTGACAAAGAGTTTCATGTAAAGTGTCTTTGTCACATATAATTAATAAACAGATGGATTAATTGGGTACATTGATTACATTTCTATCTATTGAACCCGTTAGGATCCTCTCATTAACCCTGTGTCTGAGGAAGGGGAGGTACCGGACAAGTTTGACAGCACCGTGCAGCTGAAGGACGTGACGTTTGCTTACCCTTCCAGGCCAGACATCAAGGTCATGGAGAACTTCAGCTTGGACATCGAGGTGGGAAAAACCTATGCTCTTGTGGGGCCCAGCGGCTGCGGAAAGAGCACCATCATCCAGCTCATCCAGAGATTCTACGACCCCGCCTTCGGGGAGGTTCTTGTTGGTGGTCGGGATGTCCGTACTTTGAACACCAGATGGCTGAGGCAGCACATTGGAGTGGTGTCCCAGGAGCCTGTGCTATTCGACACCACCATTGCCGAGAACATCCGCTACGGCAAAGAAGGGGCCACGGAGGAAGAGATCCAGGCGGCCGCTGTTCAGGCTAATGCACACAGTTTTATATCCCAATTGCCGGATAAGTACAACACGCTCGTAGGAGAAGCTGGAACCCAGCTCAGTGGGGGTCAGAAGCAGAGGATTGCCATTGCACGGGCGCTGATTAGAGATCCGAAGATATTGCTCCTGGATGAGGCCACCTCCGCTCTGGATACGGAGAGTGAGTCTGTTGTGCAGCAAGCTCTGGACAGTGCTCGTGCCGGAAGGACGACCATCGTCGTGGCCCACCGCCTCTCCACCATTCAGAACGCGGACGTCATTGCCTCCATTAGCAACGGGAAGATTGTGGAGAAAGGCACTCACGACGAGCTGATGCAGAAGGAAGGACTTTACTATGAATTGGTGACAGCTCAGGTGAGAGATCCCTAGTCATTATGAAGACGTAGCTAGTTAAAAAGTATTTCAAGTGTTTTGTGAACATTTAAACTTTGAGTTGGTATGAGGTTTTTTTTCCATTGCAGTCATATGGAGCAGATGAAAACTTCGCACAGATAGCTGGAAGTCCGATTAAACGACTGTTCTCTAACCGCGGGTCCACTCGCCAACGCCACCCTTCTGAATCCGATGATGTCAAGCGACAAGACAGCGGCGTGAAGCGCCAGGCGAGTGAAATGAAGAAGGGGGTATCCCAGGAAGGAGGCGAGGCTGATGCTCAAACAATCACCAAGAAAATTATGACGAAAGCAGAGAAGGAAGCACTATGGGACAAAGACATTCCTGAGGTATGTGTGGATCGGTTACAGCTCTCCTGAGGCTAGAATAGTACTAGTCCTTGATGAGAATCTTTGTGTAGTTGTGAGGGGGCAGTGCCCTGTTGAAGATAGTGCTTGACATTCAATAATTGCACGGTTTGCTGAAAGAACTTGCTCTTCACCGCTCTCATCTTGCTGAAATTTAGAAATGTGAAAATGTTTTAGATAATAAGAATGCAAAAAAAAAAAAAAAAAAAAAAAATAGGAGGAAAGATTTATATTTATTATTATTTTTTGTTCCTCTAGGCCTCTCTCTTGCGTGTGATGAAGACCAATGCTAAGGAATGGTGGATTATCACCATCGGAGTCATCACTGCCACCATTAATGCGGCTGTCTTCCCTTGTTTCGCTTTGCTATTTGGTGAATTGTTGCAGATCTTCGAGCGACCCAATAATGAGGTTCTGAATGCTGTGCACCCGTGGGCGGCACTCTTCATCGTGCTGGGAATTGTCAGTGGAGCGGCCAACTTCTTCAAGGTAAAGGGCGAGAGAAAGTTAAATATGTAGTGTGAGGTAATTGTGACGGGGTACCAGTGATAGCAGCTGCAGATAGCTCATGTGTAGTCATTGAGGAAAGGAATTGCTGGGCATGCAGCAAAAGTCCAAGTTCTGAGAATTCTGTCTTTTGTACACTTTAGCCGTTTAAAATGAACACTTTTTTATAGTTCGAGCTGATGTGTTGGCTTGCGAATATATGCATGCCAATAATGAATTTTAAAAAAAATTACCTTAGAATTATTAATTTTTCTTCGTGAATTTTCCATTTCTTGTTACGTAGAGTTTGTGCTTCAGTATTTCTGGAGAGTACCTCACCACAAGGCTTCGATCAGCTTCTTTCAAAGCCGTCCTTCGTCAAGAAATCTCCTGGTTTGACCAGGAACGCAACTCTACCGGTGCCTTGACAACCAGACTAGCCGATGACGCTGCCCAGGTTCAGGGTGCAACGGGAGCTCGTCTCGGTACCCTCATTGAAACAATGTTGACAATGATTATCTCCATATTGATTGCATTCATCAAGCAGTGGGTGCTGACTTTACTGATTTTGGCCGTGGTTCCTGTCATGTTCATTGCTAGCGGGTTAGAGGTGAAGGCTTTGTCTGGACACACTGTGGCAAACAAGAAGGCTCTGGAGGCATCTGGAAAGGTGTGTGTCTATGTTGTGTGTGTGTCTGTCTGTCTGTGTGTCAGTCAGTCTGTCTGTGTGTGTATGTCTGTCTGTCTCTCTGTGTGTCAGTCAGTCTGTCTGTGTGTGTATGTCTGTCTGTCTCTCTGTGTGTGTCTGTCTATTTTATAAAAAATTTTGGCTTTAGCTTAATTAACAAAATTCAATTTGATTAAAGTTGTGATGTATTTTAGATTGCAGTGGACTCCATCATCAACGTCAGAACTGTAGCAACCCTCACCCTGGAAGAAAACTTCACTAAACAATATTCTTCAGAAGTCCAACGACCATTTAGGTAATTGTAATTGATTCACTCCTTTAGTTGAAATCACAAGAGAAAGACTAGTTCTATAATAAGTTAACTATTTTTGTCTTCTCTCCACCCATTTGGCCGTAATCATTGGGTACCCTCACCCTAGCTAGCTTCACCCTCTTTCCTTAAATTTATTCTAATCTGTATGAAATCGCAGGAGGGCTATGATCAACACCATTATTTATGGATTGACCTACGCCTTCTCCCAAGCTGTAGTCTACTTTGTGTATCCGCTCGTGTTCCGTTTTGGAGCCTTCCAAATCGCCCTTCCCTCCAGCAATGTGGCCAGTGCATCATTTGATCAGATTATCGTGGTGTTCTTTGCGCTCTTATTCGGAGCAGCCGGTGCAGGCCAGGCTGGTGCATTCGCTCCCAACTACTCCAAAGCGAAGCTCTCAGCTAGCAGGATATTCCATCTCATGGACAGAGTGCCGGAGATTGACAGCTATTCTGAGGATGGCGAGAAATTGGTGAGTATCAAAGTTAATGACTTTATAAGCAACATCAGTTGTTTGTTTGTTTGTTTTGTTCTGTCATGTTCTGAAAGCAAAATCATGGTTTTTTTCCCCATTCTAATCAGTCCACATTTCCCCCCTGTATATTCATTGATGTGTGGTGATAGACTCAATTACATACCCTTTACCTATTCCTGAAGTAAAGGCCTGCCGTTCTATATAGCACAGTATTATATTTGTTGCCAATAACAATCATGGTCATCTCCTCCCATGTCTTTTCTCTCCCTATAGCCCAAGGTGAGTGGTGAAGTGAAGGCCAAAGAATTGTTCTTCAACTACCCCACTCGTCCCGACTATCCAGTTCTGCAAGGCTTTTCCGTCAGTGTTATGCCCGGTCAGACCCTAGCCCTCGTGGGGCCGAGTGGGTGTGGCAAGAGCACCGTTGTCTCTCTTCTCGAGCGATTCTACGACCCCAACTCTGGCATGCTGACCTTGGACGACAAGAACATCAACGACCTAAACATCAGCTGGCTTCGTAACCAGATTGGCATCGTCTCCCAGGAGCCCATCCTCTTTGACAGGACCATCGCTGATAACATCAAGTACGGGGCCAACTACAGAGAAGTGTCTTCTGATGAAGTCATAGAAGCTGCCAAAGCTGCCAACATTCATTCCTTCGTAGACTCTCTTCCTCAGGTAAGTTTAATTTCTGTGTTGTAGCTACAGTCACACGAGTATAGGGAAGAGGAGTTGGGCTGGCTTATCCTAACTTCATAACGAGTGTAATTTCTCGCCAATACGCACAGCTAAGGAAAGTGATTATTCTGAGGTTCCAGTGAAGGTTTCTAAACTTGGCTAACTGGTGGAGATAGGTGACTTATACTAATATATTAGGCTCACACAATGTACTTGATCCACTTCAGGAAGTATGCATAATATAAGCCTTATTGTTTAGATTGGCGTAATAATAACTGGTATATAAAATTGGTGTTATTATCTTCATTATTAATAATTGGTAAATTGATTACAATGTTCGCCCAGTTATTGATAACTATACCAACTTTGTTCTGATTATATTCATATTTTGTTATTCCTACAGGGATACAGCACCAATGTTGGCCCCAAAGGAACTCAGCTCAGCGGTGGACAAAAGCAGCGCATTGCCATCGCCCGTGCCCTGGTCAGAGACCCCAAGATCTTGCTACTCGACGAGGCCACGTCCGCCCTGGACACGGAGAGCGAGAAGATTGTGCAGGAAGCTCTGGACAAGGCCAGGGAGGGACGCACTAGCATCGTCATAGCTCACCGCCTCTCCACCATCTACAATGCAGACTGCATCGCCGTCATCGGCGGAGGGAAGGTCATAGAGTTGGGTACGCACAGAGAACTCATGGACAAGAAGGGCCTCTATTACAAGCTCAACAGATTCCAAGTCATTGAGGCAAAGACGTACAGTGCTTGAAGACTACTGTGGCACCATTTTGCCATTGGGATTATTAGTAAAAAAAATTTTTTTTCCTCTTCTCTCAATGTATTGATGTATCTATCTTACCCACACACGATTTACTCACACATTTACAATTAGATTCTTGCAGACATTGACTGAACCTTTTCCATAATGATGTATTGTGTGTAGCTTGTTTCATTATAGTTGTAGTTGATTGTGTTGTTGATTTTGTCTTGCCATTTAAATCTTAATTCAAGTTGTATTAATGTAAGTGGGTTTTTCAATGTTCAAAACTGTTCCTTTCTCTTGTGAAAGGGCATTGCTGCTAGAAACCACTTGAGAATGGGGGCGGCAGCCACCAGTAGCTGTGCAGTTGGCCATGTCGGGTGCAGTCTTCATGAAGCTGTCCATCATTTGGTACAGTAGGGGTCTGTAGGAAAGGATATAATATTAAGTAACACTGTATGAAAGAGACTAATTTCATGTCCCTTAAGCCTAGTCTGGCATATCTGACCCTTTACCTTCTATTATTGGGGGCATGGGAAAGGAAAGGGTCTGGGGACATGGCTTTACTAAATTTGTTCTGCCGCACATATATTGTGGTGGTCAATTACCGTTAACAAATTACTGGGGAATGGCTGCAAATAGAAATTACTATACTGTCAGTCACCCTTTCAATGCTAGGTTTAGCAAGTATGGCTCTTTTGAGTATCTGTCTAAATTCCTGTATGTGTCAGCCACTCTTTCACAGCTAGGTTTAGCAAGCATGGCTAAGGAGAGACATGCAAAGCGGACCGTATTCTGTTGGAAAATTTCCATGTAAGAGGGAGGTGGGGCACCAACCGCTTCCTTATTCCTCTAGAACAAATACCTCAACAATACACATCTCAACAATAGAAGGTAAAAGGTCAGCTACACCAGACTACCTTGAGCCTACGTGAAGTCTGCAATACATTGCTATAATGCACTGTAACTATCTAACAGTGCAAAACAAGTTCATTCAATGCATTCAATTATATACACGAATACAGGCTCAAAACAATGTATGACTTCACATTTTAACAAACTGTAGAATAATTTCTTCACTTCAGCTACTACTACATGTGTTGCATTTACATGCCGAGTTCCTCACTGTTGAACTGCTATAGAACCCTTTACCAATTATATCACATACAAATTATGTTCCTTTACCAACTATATCACATACACACCTCTACATTGCATTATATAGCCTTACTTTGCCTGGAACAAGGCTTGGCTCTTGCCTCTCAGGGTCAAAGATTAAACAACAATTTTTTTTGATCACTTGATTGTTTACTGAACTGTCAGTCAAATCACCAGAGGTGTGAACCCTCAGCGCTACTATACACCAGCTAACTATCAAATCATCTCAGACTAAAAGAATAATTTATTGGCTTTCTAATCTTTAACAGAACTAACGTGGGTGCAAGAAGTTATGTATTTGATCACGTGATTAGGACATGACAACAGGGGGCGTTACCCACAAAAGCTCGAACCTATGTTGAGCTGACAGCTTCGCGTTTCTCCAAAATCAGCCCAAATTTGAAACAAGTAATCGTCATTCTGAGTAAGTTCATACCTAAATCAACAGTTAATTGTCAGTCAGTAATCTCCAAAATCAGAGTGTGACAGGCAGACAGGATGACTACCATAACCCTCTCATGCATACTCACAGAAGGTTAGTAACAGTTGCATCATAGGGAAAGCATTAAAGCAAACAGGAATTTGTTTAGGGCAGTACTATTCCACATCACCTTTGTTCTGGAATTACGTTGATTACATTGAGTTAACCCCCCCCCCCCCCCCCCCCCCCCTTCCCATCTCGCGGTTACAGCATTCACTGTGTTTCATATACACACAATATACAATAAATTTATTCATTTTATACAGAAGAATATAAGCTGTATTTACACTTGTGCCTGCACTAGTGTAAACACCAATCCAACAGACTCATGACATTTTCCTGTATTAAATGAATAGTATATATGAATACAAGAAGTGTAACCAGTATTATGAGCCTGCACAGCCTAAATTTAACTCAAAAAAAAAAAAAAAAAAAAAAAAAAAAAAGGAAAACAAAAAGGACATGGTCTACAATCGGCTTGTGGATTGACAGATGGCTCACTGACAGTTAGCAAGTACACACACACACACACACATGCACACACACACACTTACACAGAGCTGTCCCTGTCCGGCATGTTCAGTTCACTTGCCAAGAACTGCCTGTCCAGTGACTCCTTGGGCTGACCAGTCTCTGTACAGTAAACCACATAGTGACCTATTACCAACTCAAAGTGTAAAAAAAAAAAAGTTTTATTATATAATTGTTTACAGCATAGGATTTCTATTATGTAATGACAATGGTATCCCTTACTCGTTGTTTATAGTGATCTAGTGGATATGTATCCTTTGTTCATTGTTGGGGACTTTAGAATTCAGTAATGCATTGCGACTACATTATGATTGGAGGTGTAATAAGAATCATTTAACACACACACACACACACCCTACACAAGCTGCAGTTCAATATCCAATAGTATAATGTGTATAGTAATTGCAAGTTATTTGATAGTGCTGTAAAGTGTGAGTAGAGCTTCCCAAGTTTCACTATCTGTTTACACTAGCTTACAACTGTTAAGTACTTGTTATTATAAATGATCAGAAAGAAGTGTATCTAGCAGCCTCGTCTAGACAGCTCTCAAGTTAGATTCATCATACTCAAACTAATTTGTCACCTGTCCTAAAACCCAATTAAAAGTATACAAAAAAAATAAAATCACACATGCTCCGTTGTAAACTCACAAAATTGTAAATAAAACAAGTAATAAAGCCACAGATGGGAATTTACCTTTTTCTCATCCATCTCCCTCATGCAATCCCCCACAAACACGATACAAATTTAATTTATATTAATATTTTATTCGCATTGACTTTTTCTTTTCAGACTTGGAAAAACACAGACTCTTTGGTGTGGGGGTAAAGGGTGAAAAATACTAAAATGACACAATAGTATGTTTGTCTGACAAAAACAACAACAACAACAACATTTTCCAAAGAAGAATCCTCTAGTTTCCTAACAAAACTGACGCAGTCACACACAAAGAAGACTATTTAATGATCAATTACTGTTACTACACTACACTCCCGACTAGAAAGAGAAGATTCTGTGACTGGTGACTATTCGTTTTCACAGCTGTGTCTGCACCAGCACGCATTGATTTTAATTGATTGTGGCCTAATTGCTTATTTACATATTATTTAAGCTCTTACAAAGCCTTACACATACTATCAAGTACCTGCTTGGAGAAAACGATCATTTGCTAGAAATTATTCTAATGTGTGGAGACCGTAAAATGCCAAAAAAATGTTCTGGATTTGCTTTTATTTTACAATGTGGTGTTCCTCGGCTCCCGCGCACAATTTCAGTGTCAGTACACTGAGGTTTTCTTTCCGAGCTGGTCAAGGATGGACCTTAAAAAAAGTCATTAGGAAATTACGTTGACAACTTCTGCGAAATGGTGGATCCTTTATCAAAGCAGAGAGAATTGCTGAGGCTATAAGAAGTCTGCTGGGTGCTGACAGTATTATGTTTGACACTGACGGTGAAAAGGAGGCCAGAAGCCTTCAGCATACATCTAGTTAGTAAACAAAAGGGTGCCGGTGATCAATTTTCCCACCAAATGTGGGCTCAGTGATACAATTTTGGACTAAATGAAGATAAAAAATGCCTTTCAGTATATTTGCAAATGGTTGATTTTCTCGGAGTATGTAAGTCATAATGATGCTGACAAAAAAAAAACAGACATTTACACCCCAGCATATGCCAGGTCCCCAATCACAGCCGAGTGGACTGGTGGGGCTGGTGGAAGGCAGATGGAGAGTCAGATAAAAAGTTGCTAGAGTATTGCTTGAACTCGGGACCTCAGATCCTGAGCCAAGGAGGACACAACCACTACACCACACAGCCACACATTACTAAACATACATACATACAAAATGCAAATTCTCTTGCTGCCGCTAGGCGGTCACGCGCACCTGGCAGAGCCAGGATGCCTGTGCACTAAGCAGGCACTGTGAGCCGTGCAAGCAAAGCTCCTGGAGCCGGGCTAGGAACTCGCAGGAGAACAGGCCTTTCCTCACAGCAAGTGGTGTGGGCACCCGAAGTCCCACCTGGACCATTGCTAGGAACTCGCAGGAGAACAGGCCTTTCCTCACAGCAAGTGGTGTGGGCACCCGAAGTCCCACCTGGACCATTGCTAGGAACTCGCGGGAGAACAGGCCTTTCCTCACAGCAAGTGGTGTGGGCACCCGAAGTCCCACCTGGACCATTGCTGTTGCATGAGAAAAGACCTTGAATTTGCACCCCAGCAAATACCAGGTACCCAATCACAGCTGGGTAGACTGGTGGGAGGCAGATGGAAAATGGAAAATCAGATGGATAATTAGATGGAAACATTGCCTGAGTTGGGCTTGAACTCAGGACCTCAGGCCCTGAGCCAAGGACACAACCACTATACCATACAGCCACACACACAAAAAATGTTCTGGATTTGCTTTTATTTTACAATGTGGTGTTCCTCGGCTCCCGCGCACGATTTCAGTGTCAGTACACTGAGGTCTTCCTTCCGAGCTGGTCAAGGATAGACCTTAAAAAAAGTCAAAAAGCAAACAAACAAAAAATCTCACTTTAGTAATAAAAAGACAAGAAACAAACAACAACAAAAACCAATAAAAATGCCTCTTTTAATATATTCCGTCCTGCTTGAGAGTATGTGATATCCCTTACCCAATAAAGGTACTATCCATATGCATTGGTTCTGATGTGAGATTTTGTGATCATAAAAACCTTGATGTTATGCATTAACATCGAATGTTTTGTGGTAGTGAAATCCCTTACCCATGAGTAGTACTGAGCGTGTATAGTTATACTGGTTAAACTCGCAGTATTCCCGAATGAGCTCATTCAATAAGAAATTTTCACGGCAAAGTTTAGGTTTAGTAGTAGTCTAAAGACAAAAAAGAAAAAGAAATAAATAAGAAGTAACGAATCATTACGTGTATATATGTAAAATAAAAAATGTATTTATTTATATACAATACTTGCTACAAGAAGGCTATGTTTAGATTAGCCTGCTCGTGAAACACTACACTATACTATTATTAATCTTCACTGCCTACACTGTTGCACTCCTCGTAGTCTAGGATTCACCGAGAATTAGCTGGTTATATTTGCAACTAGCTAGCTTGATGTAAGCCATACAAAATTTTTGTAAGTAGTTGGTAAGGTTCTTTGCAAAAAGCACAAGTCACATCCTACTAACTGTATATTTACCATCAGGAAATTCAATTAGAGCTGACCTGGTCATCTAATGCATTGTAAACCTCAGATCTTAGCCTGGCCTTGACTTCAGGTAGTATTCCCCTTTTTTCCAGTACATCTTTTAAAGCTGAAGAAACAAGAGGTTTATCACATACATTATTTTTATAAAGTCTTTTTTTCCACCTAACCTGCAGCTAATTCGCTCTTTTCAGCCATCAATAAACCGCGCCCATATTAACTTGCCCCGCCCGCTAGCTCATCATCCGAAGTCACACCCTCGGGGGGGCCCTGCCCCCACTTGCCATGGTTTTTTTCTTCTGACGTCAACACTTTTCTTGGGTTGGGCAGAGCTCGTTTTGCGTTGCGTAGGTACTAGTGTGAACGTGAACCTCTAGTTAGTACAGTCGGTCGAGTTTACAGAGATGAAGTGGCAATACAAAGAAGAAAAGCCGTTTGGTAAGTGTCTGGAAAATGTTTTGTTACTGCACGGTTGCTTGTTAATCTTCGTTCACTCTTGTACTTTCTTGTACCTGGCTTTTTAGAGGTGAGGGCCTCCGAATCAGCGAAGATCAGGGAAAAGCACCCAGACAGAGTTCCCGTAAGTTTACGTTCTCACTATTAAAAAAAAAAAAAAATTGATATTGCTAGTAAGAATAGCCACAAAACCAACTATCATGAGGCATCCAACAGGCATGTGATAATCAATCTTTAATTACTGAATACCAGGTCTGTATTAATGTGTGCATTAGTACAGGCTATGTATATGAACAGCAGTTATGATAAAGATTATCTGACTCGCATAATTTTAAAACAGTTGACTGTAGCCATTTCCTTTGTTCTCCAGGTAATAGTAGAGAAGGTGCAAGGTGCCAGGATAGCAGATTTGGACAGAAAGAAGTACCTTGTTCCCGGTGACCTCACAGGTAAGGAATAAGGTGGTGTCACTTAGGAAGTGTGTTTAATAATTATTTGGTCTATAATTATTAATAATTTGATTCTTACGTATTTACTTATTATTATCGCTATCACCATCATCGTTTTAATACATTATTGTTATTGATTGTTTTTAATGTGTGGCTTAATAGAACGGAGTGCAGATTGGAATGCTTATAAATATTTATATTGATTTACTAGGCCTTGAAGGGAGGTGGGGATACACATGTCTGGTTTGATTCAGATTGTGACTATACATTATGAATGGAGCCAGTCAACAAACAGCACATGTGGCTTCTGTCATTTGTAATAATAGCTACTGGGTTTTCTAAAGTGTAGCGAACGGGAAAATGAATTTTTTTTAAGGAACTATTTAGTTTACAGGCAGTACTAATTTGCTGGTTGGTTTTAGTTTCATTTGTGACAGGTCCAAGTGATAAAACAAACTCTGTTATCAGTTTCCATTAGCCATCTATCAGTGGATGTGATATTCATAGTGTTTGAGACAGTGTTTACATATGCACCGTGAAAGAGCAATGGAGGAAGGAGAAGAAGTAGAATGTCAGTCAGTTTTAAGATATTTATTCCTTGTCATCAATTTCAGCTTAGCTTGACCTTGATATGCTGATATACCAAGTTCTTAGTTGTTTTTTTATATATGGCACAGACACTGTGTCTTAGCCATGTGGTACTACTACTATATATATATATATATATATATATATATATATATATAGGTTCTGCTGTGACATGAAACATAGTGGTTTAACAATTTCCTTCTCATCGTACTGGCATTTTCCCTACATGTATTATGTGTTTGTTATAGTCACTACCTATCACTCATAGCTCTTGCCATCACTTCCGCCATCTCTTTATTTGTTGGTTTTCTCTCTACTTGTATCTGTTTGTAGTGGCACAGTTCATGCACGTGTTGAGACAGAGAATCCAGCTGGGAGCCACTGAGTCCATCTACCTCATGGTCAATGGAGTCACACCTACTACCAGGTCAGCTGAGGGGATAGGGAGATGGGTGGAGGGAAAGGGGAGGAAGGAAAGATGGGTCGGGAGGAAGAGAGATTGTGGTTACATTTAACCTTTTATGATTTGATAGTTTGAGGAGAACCAAGAATGCAGTATTTGCTGATAATGTATCACTCTATGGAAAATTACACCTAAATCAAAATCATCAGTTTGATTTCTGGTGACAAAAAAAAATGTGAAGGAAAAAAACAAAAGGAAGAAGAAGGGGAGGCTGAGGAAGGGAGGGAGGATGGGTGAAATTACAGGGTTACTTCATATAACCCCACATCATCAGCGTGATCTCACTGGGTTCTATAAGTTCAATCAGCTGTGTCTGGATTGATGCTGTGTTCCCTCAGCTTCTCATGGCAGTTGTGAGAGACAATTTATTCGATCGTCGAAGTGCAATTTTTGTCTTTATCTTGTGTTCACAGGGTGCGGTGTATTTTTCAAGTGGGCTCTCTGAAGATTCCGACCGTAGGGTAATCTAATGATGTTTTCATGTGTTGCTGATGTTCACTTTGACTCATGTGACTGACCATGAATGGACGGGGAGCAATGAGCTACACGTAGTAATACAGTCACATTCACCAGTGCACATGCCTGACCTTTGCTCTGAGCCTTTTAGCTTTGTTGTTCTACTTACACTGCGACCTTTATAAAGAGTTGCGTAGTTAGAGTGCTTGCATCTGGTTGATGGATGTGATACTTGTTTCAGCATTGGACAGGTTTCTCATAGTTTTTCATTCAAAAAAAAAGGGGAGGGGGAACAAATGAAAATATTCCGAAATATGTTAACAGCAACGATAACGAACTGCACCATATGTATTGTCTTTGTCTATACATATTGTCCTTTTTAAGCATGTACAAAATTACATTTATTCGTGCTTATATCAATTAGTATAGATAAAGTGCCAGCAATGGTGTGCTATGCAAGTATATTATATGATGTGGTTTTGTTTCCTTTCCCAAATTAACCACAATTGTAAGCCTGCTCATTTTATTTTTGGGACTACTAGGAGGTATTTATATATCAAGGCATCCCATGCTGTGTCATGATTGTGATCACATGGGTGTACTGGGGTGACTTGAGGATATCACAGCTGACACTGCTCTTCTCCTTACAACTGACCTTTCCGGCCCAAGGCTGGGTATTAATTGGAATCATGACTGATGAATAGACGTGTGCGAATTGTGCAATGCCTTTTATAGTTCTGTAGCACCTGCTTGGAGTAGTGGATAGTGGAGTGTCGTGGACTAGACCTATGTAGTGGTGGTGCAAGGCTTGGTATGGTGCATGGCACATTGGACAGTTTCATACATGCATACAGACAGCTTCATTACAGTGCCTCAGTTTCTTTATACATGTAGATAAATTTTTTTGAAATGATAATAAGCCAGCACTGACAACATCCCTACATATGTACGTCAAACCTTGTCTTTTTTTTTGTTATTGTTGTGTTTGGTTTGTATTGTACCAATATTACTAACTTTGCAAATCCCTCAGTCCAAGCACTTGTCCCCTTGAGTGTGAAAGTACTTGTATATTAAGTTTTTCAGGCTGTGAGGTAAAATTTGCCAAGTCAGAAGCCATAAATGTGAAGAAGCCAGAGTTAGGTTCCATGTGACTAGATGGAATGAGTGGTGTATGTTGGGTCTTCACTTGGACTATGCAAGTCTTCCGGGGACAGTACATGTGTGTGATGTGTACAGACTGGCAGTTATTATGGGGGATCAAATGCTAGTCAGCAGAGGACAGTGGATGTGTCAGGAACAATATGTACTTCAAGTGTGTGCATGTGTGTGTGTTGTAGGAGTTTAAATGAAGTATGGGCAGATCTTAGTAGCATTTAATTAATCACTTACATATATTGTATGAGTCACTTTATTAGGGTCGTCCACATGTGCAGTCAATTGTTTCATGGGACCATATAGGAAAAACCCATGGAAATATACATCTGATTCAATATTTATCTGCTAGAATCCCCTTCTTGTAGTTGAATAGTTATAGTCTCTAGGTTTTTTAGTCACATGACCAGCACACCTGATGGTAGGGGCTTACCCCAACAACTATCTTGAATGTTGATTGGAAATACCCCCTGCACCATCCAGATAATACATGACTGTAGAGCACACCATGTATGTTGGTGGAGACCCCGCGGACAATTGACAGTAAAGGTGGTATTGGGAGATTTAGCAGTGTGTATTACTTGGGTGCAAATAATTACAACAATGCCACAAGATAAAACAAGAAATTTTGGGTTATATAGATTGAAACAATGATAATATTCAAATTAGGAGACTTCAGCCTGTGAATAGTATCCTGGTATTGTGTGACTAGAATGATTGGCCAATCTCGTAGAACTGAGTGGTCTGGCTGCTCTTATGTATCTGATCTGGTGGTACAAAATGTGGAGTAATTGTTTACGTGACCAACAACTGTGCTTGTCAAAATTATGTCTGGCATGGTTAATTTTACTGACAGCATGTTTCTGATGGCTTGGCTGAACCTTCTTGATATTAGGATAACATGTATGCATGACATAACCCAATTTTTTATTGTGGTATTCACAGTTATTGTTTTGAAAAATTACCCAGTTATATTTCAATTATTAGCGTCCACTACCGAATAAACATCCACTCTAGCTGTGTCTCTGCTGAATACAAGTGCCCACTCATTGAGCAAGTGCCTAGTTGCTATATACAAGGTAAAACCGTCGATTGTGCATGACTTCTAATCTGGTAAAGCAGTGTCAGTGGGACTGATCATGAACTCTAGTGTCCTCTTTGCTGATGTTGGTTGATAGAGATGATGGTCTGAAAACGTGACTGTTGGTGAGAATAGTGAATGGCTCTTGTATTTACTACTTTCAGTGTAGAATAAAGGCAGTATTATAGCAATCAGAAAGCAAGGCCATGTGCTTCGCTTAACTCGTCAATACTATTGCCAATTATACTGGAATTATTATACGTTTAGGTGAGAGTTATACACTGTTGTTGTTTATTTTAAACACATGGTTAAGCACCCATGGGCACTGTATTGTAGACTATGGTAATATAGTTGGGCTTTTTCTTGATGCACTATGAATATCTTGACGTTTCTGCTTGGAGGCCCTTCCTTGTATGTATATTAAGTGAAAATTACAACTATTAAAACATTGTTTTGCAGCTTAATACTGTTTTTACATCTTCGAATAGTTTACAATATCTAGTATTTGTGGCAAACTAAAATAAGGAATTACGACAAGGAAATTTTAAGCAATTGGGTTTTTTTTTTGCTTCGGCAGACTGAGGTGGGCTAATATTTTAAGAGTTTACAACTATTCTGATTATGTGTGTATCGTTTTTATTTTAATTTTATTTTTTTTATTGATTGAACTTGTTTGAAAATTTAGTTGTAAACTTATGAGAAAGTATAAAAAACAACAACATGCAAACCAGTGAAGTGGCACTAATTATGCCTTGCCTCGAATACAAATTTCTGTATTCATAAATAACAATTAAATCACAGCTGTGTACTGTTTTAATTTAGCCACCATTTTAACCTCGTAAATCCTTCCCTCCCTCCGCTCTCCTTTTTCCTCTGCTACAGTTCCAGCATGTCTGTCATCTACCAGCAGCACAAAGATGATGATGGCTTTGTCTACATGGCCTACAGTGGTGAGAACAGCATGGGCTGAGGCTCCAGTCGTCTCCACATGTCACAGTGTACATGCACATATTTTAGTATGACAATAATAACACTGCTATTCAAACTTTTATGTGGTGATTTTAATATATTATATTTGTTTTTGTGGTGAAACTGTATTTATACTTCATTCAACTTACACTGTGCTGTTCTAAGTTGTCATGGTCATTTATTTTTATTTTTATGCAGTACTAAAATTTTTTTTTGCAGATTTTGTGGGTAATGGTAGAATGTGTTCAAATAGGTAATTTGGGTACAGGGTAGTTTTGCAGATGTAGATTGGAGCCACGTAGTCTGTATAATGATGGTGGATGGTAGTATACCAGTGCACAAATCCACAGATTTATGAAGAGATGGGTTGTACCTTTGGAGTTCTGAATAGGTAAAAGATCGCCTATGTTGAAAAACCGGTAGACTCCACTATAGTGCTGGTGTAAACGAGCCAAGACACTTGCGACTGGTAAAGGGTCTAGCTACTAGAGACTACACATACTGTACAGTCTAATCTATTGTATGTACTTGCTTCAGAGAGCTTGTCGACTCAGTTAACACCCAATAATTGCGCAGTGACATGTCTGATGTAACTTTGGATGCGCTACTAAGTTACTGCAAGTTGAGGAACAGTGATCTGGACGAAAAGCTGGACAGACGCCATTTTCCAGAGATTTCTAACTGCCTTTCTAAATGGAGGGTATTATCATTAAAACTGAAAGGTTTCAGCTAGAGTGTCATTGACGCCATCGAGCGAGACAATTTCGGTGAAGATAGGAAGAGGTTGTCATTCTTGAATAGGCTGGTACAAAAGCTTTCTGTCAAGGCTACTTACAGAGTATTAGTGAATGGGCTACTTGAAATTGAAAGAGCAGAGGATGCTAGAAATCTTTGCAACTTTCTTGCAGGTTTGTATTGTTTTAGGAATAAATGGTTTGCTACGTGTGTAGGGAGATGACTGATTATGTAACGAGGTTGGCAGTGATATTGCTGTACTGGAAGGAGCTGTAGTATGTTTTTTTCTTGCTCATCTTATTGGCTCTGTATTAGACAGGTTTATGCTATGGCCACTAATAACCAATTTAGTACAATAGTCTCCTTTTTTGAGGGATTTATACACGAGTTGTTTTGTTTGGGCAGGGGGGAGGGAGGAGCATACAAACGTGCATCAACGTCTATATTATTTATGTAAAATTCTTGGTGGGAGGAAAGGAAAACATAACATGCATCAAAAGCTATAAATGTCATATATTAAATTCTTTGGGGGGCGGGAGATAAAACTTGACCTTCTTTCTAGCTTGATTCTAGAGAAAGAAGTTTTTTGGGCATTGCATGCAGTGCTATATATCATCTATAACTGAAAAATAGGGCACTCAATCTTGCAATACACCTTTAATATTTTGGACAACAGACTTACTGCTATAGTAGCTATAAAAGCTGTAAATGCATTTATTTATTAGTTGAATGTTTACTTTGTGCTATTCTTTAGCTAAACAGTATCTGTGATGTATGTCACTTTCACACACACTTGTTCACTGGACATGCCAACACAAGGTTTACCTTCGTGACTTGATTATTTGACTCGAAATTGCAGTCTCCCAAAAAGATTGAAACACAAGCATCAAAATGTTGCACTGGACGTTTTAAGTCCCTTTAATGTACCAGAATTTTCATTTCGACTTACTTTTTCAGAAAAAGCTAGTTATCTTTAGGCTGTACGATTGTAAGCGATTGTTGGTAACGCCCCCCCCCCCCTATTGTCACGCTGTGCACGTGTGAGTAAACAGTTTCTTGTCCCGTACCAGCTGTAGTTTTGCTTCATAGTCTTGGTAATTTACTGGTTGGAGTTCCCCGTTGTAACTACCTGGTAAGTGAGTGTCTCTTGTATGCAAACAACTTTTATGTCTACCGTTTCATTGCACGAGCTACATATCAACTTGCATGAGCTATATATCGAAATATTGATACTGCACCAAATATATTTTTCTTTGGGTCTTTGAAATAGTTAGCTAGCTACTTTAACGCTTAGGGGTCGCACTATTGGTGCTTCATTTGAATAGAAAATGAAGTTGCTGACACCTAACTACATCTGTGAAAATTCAGAAATGTCAGAGTGAGACAAAGAAATATCCGCGACTCTCAATTGTGTTGCCCCCTCAATATCTCTCTTGTTTGCCAATTAGTCATCTGTAAAATATCCTGTGCGCCTACATTTTTTTTCAACATGGAATTTATTAGGGAAGTATATTAAGTTTTAGATATCAAACAAATGGTAAAACGTGTAATTCATCTAAGGAGCTATTTTTTAGTTTTCAAAAAAAAGGGAAGAAAAAAAGAAGAAGAACGACTAGCAAGCTCATATACTCATGGCCTCTTTCTGGTTGCTTCTACTGTGATACTGTCCACTGCTATACTATTAAACATCTTAATCTGAACTCTTCCACTTAGCAATAGCCTAACTTAATTATAGATAAAGGATTTGTAGATAAATCATGGTAGACATAATATGTGAAAAAATGAATGTAATGTTGAGGTCCTTGACATATTATATAAAGCTAAGTTTCAGTCATAATGACAGAAGTAGGCTTTTATGGTCAAGTTTTATTTATTTGGAGAGCTAGCGAAGACAGTAAGTAGGGTAATTGAAAATCTGGGTATGTTATTTTCTGATGTGTGAGTAACGCTGACTACGACTGTGTATTCATGAATAGTTCCATGAGCTGGCAGAGTTTGTAAAGCATCGTCATTACCTGAATGGGTAAAGTGTTAGAGTTAGCTTAGACTTGAAACTGTATGGTTTTTTAAATGCAGGCTTTATTTCAAGGTTACACGAAGCTGTGGCGAGTGGTTACCATGGTATTATAGATTCTTTACCAAAATAGTAAAAAAAAACGCTGCTGTTTTATTAGCTGAGAGCTTGATTCCAGAGCTGTTAGTGCTTCACGTAAAAACCAAATATAAGACACTGTAGAAACTACCATTATTGGAAAGATTGGGATAAAGGAAAATGTGAAAAAAACTTAGTTGTCGCCGGGGATTCAAACCCAGGGCCACTGGCTTTAGCCACCAGTGCTCTAACCACTGAGCTATGACAACCCTCGACTTCCAAGACTCTCACATTTTTCATTTATACTGTTGAGTAGTACTGCTTGCTGTAGTCTCGTACTCAACAGACCACCAATTATGTGCCGTCAGAACACCTTTTCGGTGTCAGAATACCTTTTCGGTGTCGACCGGAAACACCTCCCCCTCTTAAAAAAGCTTTAACATCACAATTATCAAGTTCTGACCCTTCATAAAAACTAGATTGTCAATCTAGTTTATATGAAGGATCAGAACTTGATAATTGTGATAAAGTTTACCTGTGATATTTTGTATTCAGAAGATGTTCTTAAGCCAAGTATTCAAACTGTTGGTACTTGTCTGCAATGTGACTTGAGGAAGAGGATGGAAGATTTGGAAAAGAATTTTTTTGAAGTGGTCCAAGATATTGAAAATTCATTTAGAGAAAAAAAGCTCAGTGTTTCTGATATCAAATCGTCACTGAAGTTTATTCCTGAACATGAAAAATATTACCTTGAGAAAAAGCCAGAGATTCGATCAGATATATTTATAGCTAAGTCATTGGAGGAACTATTTTATATTTTGTCACGTATTTGGGACTACCTTCATCCTGGACTACTTCAATTTGTTGTCAAAAAATTCGGCTCTGATGAAGACAAAGTAAGGGTTGAAACATATTTACGTGAATTGAACCATTTTCGTGTCAAGACAAAACTAGGAGAATTTCTCAAGACAACTTATAATAGACAAAAGAGCCGAACACTTTTTGGCAAGACCTTATCCACTACTATGGGGGACACGTGGGAAGAGAAAACACTTCAAGATATGGAAGACTACCGAGTACAGTTTGCTGAGGAAGTAAACTGTGAGTTGTTTCTAGTAAAGTCATTTCCTTTTCGTTCAAGTGTTACCATTGCCTTTAATATTCCATGTTGGATTCAGCTGAATTTAGTAAAACTGTATCCTATTTTATCGTCTTATGGAGCTGTTAAAGTATGTCTGAATGGTGACTGCATTTATGAGTGCCAACCAGAGAAGGTAAGAGTACATTACATATGCAATGATTTCATTGTTCTCTTAAAAAACAACAACAAAAGATAGATAGATATGAACAATGGTATTCTTACTTGATTTACTTTGTAATTTCCCAAAATATGTAATTCTAATGTAGGCATGGTAGTATAGGCATTGTTTGTTATAGAAATGATTGGCTACAAGGTTCCTTTCCCTAAAATATAGATATTATACAAATAAACAATAAAATCTATGCCCAGTTGTAAAATTGCTGCAGCTGAACTTATAATAAGCATGCTTTAAGATTTGTAGCCCTTCTGTTTTTCTTGGTGTCTTAGTTATCCTACACCTACAATAATAAGTTAGTTTAATCCTGAAAAGGGAGTCTTTACAATTGGTGGAAATCTAATAAGGCAAGGTTTTAATTTTTTGGTCTCATCACCAAGGTCCATGTGTGTGAGAGACATTTCTCTAATGTAAATGCTATATACTAACAGCATGATTGTCTAGCTATATAATATTCTTAGTAGATCCACAAACTTTCTCACAACACTGACTTTCCAGCATAGCTGGTGCCATAGTCGAATAACTCGTTTTTATGATGACCATTTATATTCTACATCAGTTTTGGATAATTCACTTCACCTCATACACTAGTTATTTCATTCATATCAACTAGCCAAGTACCCCGCCACACAGTGGTGCTTGACGTATTGCATAGTATAAAGGCAGTAGCATAAGTTATTTTTTTCATGGTTATTATTCTCTCTACCTTTGGTTAAGGTTGCATCAGTTTCCCTTTCATGCTCTATTTTTTCCTGAACTATCTGATTTTTGTAACCCCCACCTTTCTCTTTTTCACCGTCTTTTCTCCTCCTTTGTCTACCTCTCTTGCTTATAAATATTTCTGTGCTTCTGAATCTTTCTGTCCTTCTATTGTAATTGTGCACTTAAGCTTTGTGAAACTTTTGCCGCGTTTTCTGTTTTCGCCTTTCTTTTTGAAACTTATGGTGCTTTTACTCGACCATTCGATTCCACCCGTTTTTTGTACAATATTAATCGTTCCCTTTTGCCTTCTCTTTTGTACTTTCTCCTTTTTACTACACCACCTTTCCTCGTCGATTTCACTGGCTCATTAACCACTTTTTTGCCTTATTTTTCGTACTTTAGCCTTCCTTTTTGAAACCTACACCGCCTATCCTCGTCTATTCCACCCACTTTTAGTTACAATTACAGTAATTACTTTCTACCGAATACAACGATACTTTACCCATTCTCCTGTTTCTCAGCCACTCTCGTCTTCTTTCTGTTTATTGTTGTATCTGGTTAGGTTGCAAACGAATTCACCTACCAGTAGTCTAGTGTAGTCGAACCCTTTACTTCTTTACAACTGCGTTCTTGGTTTAACTTGGTAATTCAGCGCTAATTCGCGAAAGCTGCTCTCCAGTTTCTGTGCCACTCGTGCCTATTATCCATTTTTTGTGCCAGGTTTTGTTGCTAACCAGTTCGCCTTGTACTTTAGGTTTAACTAGTAATTCAGTGCGAGTTCATGAGTACTGTGCGCCTGTGCGGTCTAGCTCATTAGCTTGTGAATTATTCATGAATATGTACGTCGTTGTCGTCGGTCATGGGTATTATTATATAGATTGTTATTTCATTCATATAACCATTACGCTCTTTTGCGCAAGAGTTTCCGTTGGTATAAGATCATGCTCCTTTGTTTAGCCAATAAGATAGTACAATGTACCAAAGAACTGCAGCAAGGAAGTATGGGTGTTTGTTTTCTTAAATACAAGGATATTCTTTTATGCAATGTTTTGCAGGTAAAAACATGTGCTTCACTATTTACTGTGACCTTATATGCCAAGTAAGCAGGAATTTCCATCCGATACCAAGAGTAGTATAGAGTCTGTCATAAAAATTATGGTGACAGGAGGGGCAGTGAAATTAGGTGGATGCGGCAGTAGGAGGAAGACGTTTCAATGTAACAAATGACTTAGCCGGGGCATAAATGCTATAGAGCCGATATTTTGCTGTGCTATAGAGCCAATATTTTGCTGTGCTATAGAGCCGATATTTTGCTGTGTTATAGCTATGTGGGTCGAATGTGGTGGTAATTACTTCCCATTCCCATGTCATATCTAATTTTTCAACTTATAGGCAAGTTCTGTAGCTATGGCAATTTGAAAATAGGAGTCAGGGTTTATTGTTAGTTAAATAGAGAAGGAATAATTATTAGGTCTTTGACATGAAGTAAGTGGTAAGTATTATTTTAAAATGGCTAGAACTAAAACTGTCAGCAAATATTTGTTCTAATTTTTTTATAAAACTTACAACAAAATATAGTCCAATAACATGACACACACCTATAAGTAAGACATAATATAGAAAATAATAAAACACAACAAAGGTTTTGTAGATGATAGGGTTGAGGAGTAACACTGAGTTTCAGCTTTGCAGGAGCAGTAGCCTCGGAGTAGTTATCCAATTGCTTAGGGTTCTTGCTGTAATCAAACATAAATTGAGCCTTCTTGTCGAGCTTTCTTCTTTCAGCACTGGGAATAGGCAGTATGCTGTACATCCAAACACTCTGAGGTGAGAAACATCTTGTGTGTGTCCATACCACTTCTCAAAGGGAGTGATCCACTCTTCATTCACACAAGTGGTAACATGATTTCTGACATATACAGCAGTCACTACTACTTCAGCCCACAATTTGTTGGGCAGCTTTGAATGTGATAATAAGGACCAAGCCGATCCTATAGTAGTGCAGTTAAGTCTTTCAGCAACTGTGTACTGTTGAGGTGAGTGTGGTATGGTAAGTTGATGTTCAACTCCTTTTGAGGTAAAATAATTATCAAAATCCTTTGACACATATAATTCACCTCCATTGTCTGTCCTAAGTTTAGCATTGCGTTCATCACTCATTTGACACCGTCACTTCAAACAGTGTAACTTTTCAAAAACTTCAGCATTACTCTCCATAAGATGAGCCGAGACAAACTCATCAATAAACGTGACAAAGTATTGATTACATTCCACTGATTCCACTTGAAATGGACTGCACGCACACTGCATTATACCATGTTTTCTTTTTGACTGCTCATACGTAAGTGACTTCAATGGCTTACGCTTCATCTTTTCTTTAATGTATCCTTAGAATGATAATTTTGCAGCTCGTGGTAATGTGATACACCACATATGCTGTCAATCCACAAGTACACGAAGATGCTGACTATTCAAATGACCTAACCTTTGATACCACAAATCCGTATTTGAAACATCTTCAGACACTACTGATGCATTTTCTTCAGTTATAATGACCTTGCATTTCAATTAATATAGCTTTCCATAAGCTTGATCCTTTCCCTTAAATTTTCCCTTCGAATCTCTAACCCAACTTTTTAGCTCCCCAAATTTCACATTGTTGCCTATCTTTGCTGCTGCTCATACAGAGAACAGATTGCAAACATGCAGTACATTACACATAGTCGCTCCTTTTAAATCACTGACTTTGAAGATAGAGCAGGTTCAATTGAATAGTTCCTACTCCTATTCCCTCAACTACTCTATCACCGCTTTCAGGAACAGCAAATGATTTATAATTAGTGAAGTAGTCTCTCTTGTATATCATATGACTGTGGGTGGGACGGAGAACAGGTAGGCTGCCACCAGAATTCTGACCAGCACGTAAACAAACCGGTAAGGGTCAAGAGCTTCCCAGGTCCGCTCAAGGTTCTCAGGCCTATCTAGGAGCACCCCAATAGTTACGCTATAATTTGGTAACGGTCTTGACTAAACTATGCACGAGGTCAGAACTGAGAAAATTGTGATACACAAGTGAATATGAATATAGGTTTGACGCATGTGTAATGAGTAGTGAGGTTACGTAGCAAGTTCGACTATATTCTAGATGATGCACGGGTGTATGTGCATGCATAAAAATTAATGAAATGGCAGGAATAAACTAAGGTACAGGAAATGAACTAAATTACAGGAAATAAAGAAAGATAGGGAATACATGCAATATTCGATAATGTTCAGATTATGAGGTGTGTAACACCACAATGACTAATATTGTGCTTCAGCACATATGGCGAGCGAGTTGGTCTGACTGAAATTTAAATTTGAATGCTAACTGGTAATAATTTTTGTTAAATATTTTTGTTTAGTTTATTGATTTTCTTTAGCAATACATAACACTTTTATACATACTTGTTAACTTGATATACCAGCTCAAGACCTGCCTTGTATTCTCTTTGTGACTTGACTATTGGACAAACGATCTTCAAGGGGTAAGCAGTCAAATTTCTATGGATGATATGGGCAAGGATCAATAAACTAACGGTTTTAGTTTAAGCTGGTCATCTTTGCTCCGTTCAAAATACTCTATTGTGCCAGGGCTCTAGTAGATATAGCATTACGATGTATTCTCTTAGTGACTTGACTATTGGACTTAGGATTTTCAGGTAAGAAAAAAGCTGTTACGTAAAGCATATAGCTATGATGAACAGTGTATTAACGAAGTTAGCTTACCACCGCCGCTAAAAAAAAAGTACTCACCTAACTTTGGTTAACCTAACTGTGAACTTCTCTCCCATTCTGTAAATGAAGCCCTTTGTTGTTGTTTTTTCTTTTCCTAGCATTATTTCAAAGTCTTTTGTCCCAAATTTCTTATGCCCGCGCTAATGTTTACATTTTTAAGTAGCCTCCGGGGGTGAACATGCATTGACCTCTTTGAACTTTGCCATATATATATGTATATATATATATATATGATATATATGTATTTATTGCAGCTTTGATATTTTTACTTGAATATTTCCGCATCACGCGAGCGTTCTGTATTCTCCCATATTGTACGGTTTATATTGTACGCTACTTGTAGCGCGCGCGTAGCGAGTAAAATCAATGAAAATTGTATTGTAACCGGTTGAGAAAAATTTCAAAGAAGCAATAAATCACTTATCACACTCGTCGTACAATATGGGAATGATATTTTACTCTCACGCCACATTTTCACTCGCCTTTGGCTCGTGAAAATATTTTGCGTGCTCGTAAAATATTTTCCCATATTGTACTCTGACTCGTGCTATAAGTATTATATATAATATATATATATAATATATATATATAATATATATATATATAATATATATATATATATATAATATTACCAAAATCTCAATTGAGACTTGTTAGTGAGAGTTTCGCTTTGCTCGCCCAAATACAAGCACAATAGTGTATTAACTACTTGTCACCATCTATCTCATCAGATTGCGGAAATTGCTCCTCCTTCAGACACCACTTCTTATTTCATGACTTTAGCACGATGCTGGGATCTATTCTGTCTGGGACAGAATTGCTGAATGTGTCTTAGTTTATTATACAAATCCAACATTTAGGAGGTTTCCACTTATGTGCTCCCATTAGAGTTGATTCTTCTGCTGACCTGGTTTTGGTTTCTTGGTCTTTGATTTTTCTTTCAGGATGAACCAGTTGCTTCTGAACAAAATCGAGCTTTAAATCATCTACATGAGCCTCAAGGGCAGTGACAATTGAGGAATATGTAGAGTGACAACTTGATCTTCCTCCGAAACTGATGCTCCAATTAACCTAAGCTTCTAAGTCAATTCTTTCATCTCCTTTAACATGTTTCAACGGAGAACATTTTCCCATTTCCTTTCAAAAATACTTTTTCTTTACAAAGATCTTGTTCTCCAATGCTTCTCTCTTAAAATGCTTCTTAAGCGCATCCCAAGCATTTTTTTGGTTCTACATAGGAAGTTATCAGGTACAGCTGTGTACTGTTATAATTGCCATAGCTAAGATAGGAAAGACTTTCTGAGACCCACTTCTAAATTTAGACTGTTGTTCTCCTGTTGCACTTTCTGCAAGCACAGCAGATCCATCAATATATTTCCACTATCCCTTTCCCAAGATTTGAGACACGTGAAAAAAAGAAAAGAATACATAAGGATGATGTAATAGTTAAGTTACTAACTAGTGATGTGCTTCAGCACAAATAGCGAGCTGGTCTGACTGAAATTTATATTTGAATATTTTGTTAGTTAAATATTTTAGTTTAGTTTTTTGCTATTCTCTAGCAACACACAACACTTTTATACATACTTGTTCACTGGATATACCAGCACAAGACCTGCATTGTATTCTATTTGTGACTTGACTATTGGACAAAACATTTTCAAGGGGTAAGCAATCAAATTTCCGCCTTTCCAAAGTACACTCTGTTCAAAATGCTCTATTATACCAGAGCTCTAGTAGATACAGCATGACGTTGTATTCTCTTAGTGACTTGACAGGAATTCTCTCACAATTTTGAGTCCAAGTTTAAAGTAAGACTTGCTTAATACTGTAGTATCAGTAAACTGGGGTCAAGCCTGAAAAGCCGTGTGTTTAGGAGAAAAAAGTGAATTTGTGCACGTGTTTAAGGGGCATATGTTCCATCCATACACATATATATAACATATACCCGATTTTGCATTATCCACCCCTAATACTGTCTCGCTCGCTTCGCTTGCTCGCCAATTAGCAACTGTTAACACATTAATTGTTTGATATTTTGAAAGATAATTACAGTAATAGATATCTGCTAAGCCGTGAAAAAACTTAGGCTGCACTAATTTGCTAAATAACTGACAAGTAAAGGTGTGAGGTACTATAAATCAACTTGCTAACAAATATTAGCTATATTTATAGCTCTTTCTGGTCACTTTCCCATTACTTTTAATGGTTGCTACGAGCTATATCAACTTTTTCCCTCTAATACATTTTTGTATGGGAATTTCTGGGACTATATCAGATTTACCGTAAAGTGCAGTCACTCAGGTAACGGGCTATAAATTGTAATATCTAGGTAGTGTTTAGTAGCGCTGAGGGTTCACAAGTTTTGTGCTTCATTTTGATACGACCATAAGATAAGTTAATAAAATTATTATGGCTATCAATGAAGGAATTTTTACTTAATTTGTTCTTAAATTACTAATTATAACTTCTTGTTTTAGGAACAAATGTCATCATCTTCTAAGGAATTTGAGAAACTTTATGTCCCACCACATGAAAGTATCGCAACCTCTGGACAAATGTCAGATATACTTTCTATCAGAAGTCTGGGTGACAAGTTTAGTTTATTAAGAACTTCCCAATCAAAATCAATAATGAATGACCATCCTATTGAATTTCATACTATGAGAAACATTTCAATTATTTTAGAAGACTGCCTAAAATGTGTACATCAATTACAGGATGAACCTAGGTCGTATTTTGCTGAATATAGTTTTGAGAGATGTTTGACCAAAGGGTATGCATATTTGTTACAATTTAAGAAGATGCTTTTTAATATCCAATTTATCAAAGAGAAAGGTAAGATTTGATGAGGACGCTTAAAATGATTGGTAGGAAATATACAGTAATTTTTTTCCAACATGTCAATTGTTAGTATGCCAGAGTTATGGTGAACTACCAAACAACCACTAGATTCACTATTATTATAGTCTTTAGGTACATTGTGCTGAATTTAAGAAGTCCAACCTGTTAACCTGTATGACATGTAACTTATTTATATTTTTAGTTCGTTACTTAGCAGATAGTAGACAATATGTTTAATTTAGTCATAGTCAGCTATGTCTCCTTTTTGTTTATTAAGGTTATATATTCTAATGTTTTTTAATTAAGGTTATATATTCTAACATTTTTTCAGAGAAAACGATGAAAAGTAAAAGCGTAAAAGACTTGTTTGGCATAGGTAAGCTAATTAAAGGATTCATCTATTATAATGATGTGTTAATAGTGTATATATCATAAAGGGATTAGCATTTTTTTCTTTTTGCTTTTCATAATATTGTTCTTTACACTATAGCTACATATTGGTTACTAAAATTTATTTTGCTAACTCATAAAATTTTGAAACTTTATGAAATGAAGGAATTTAAACACTAATACAAATTAAATTTTTTCAGTGAGTGATAAATATAGGAGTTATTTAATGAGGTATAGCTATCAGTGGAGGATCCAGGGGGGCCTGAGGGAGCCAGCCCCACTCCCCCCTCTGAACCAAGTTTATTAAAAAATGATGAAGAACCAGGGTACCAATATAGGCAAATACATTTATAGGAAAAGTACATGGTAGGAAAAGTACATGGTACTTCATGCTCTTCATTATATTCATGCTTGTCCAAATTATTTACATTATAGTATTAAATTTCATAAAATTTGACCTAAATATGTTTGGGCCCCTCCCCGTCATAGGCGCTGGATCCGCCCCATAAAACGACCAACGAGGAGAACTGAAGAAGAATTAATTTATAGCATGTTGTACAGAAATATTAAATATTATTGAACCCAATACAATGAACTGAGGATTGCTTGGTAAGGTACCACTACCACTACTAAAGAGGTGTGGTTTGTCATCAATTCTGAAAGTGATATTGAAGTATGTGCATTTTTTGTTTAATAACCATAAACCCTTCATCAGGAAAATGCTAAAAAGAATTGTGATGCACTGTCTACTGCATATTATACGATTTTTCTTTTCTTCTATCACATATGATTGAGCATAGATTATAATTTTAGGTAATATAACCAGTGTTTAGTTTTTATGTTCTGGCAGGTTTACTGTATATAAAATACTGCCATGATACCAGTGTGAGGCCCTGTATCTTGATGTTCAAAGGATGAAAATTAAAACATACGCTTGCAAAAATTTAATGCCCTAATATTGATCTCTTCTTCTTTGTCTATTTCACAATAACTTACTTTAACTTTTATATTCCACACAAAAGAGCGCATGTATTTATTGTGAACAATTATTTTTATTAAGTTATAAATACATAAGCGTATTAATAGCCTGCAGTTTATGATTATAACTGTAGTTTACCAAATCAAAGGGAAAAACTTCTTGGTTGATTCTTCTTAAATATAGATCAAAAGTATTAATTTTTTTCAGGAAGTTTCCTTGAATGGTCTTTAAACTTTTATGGAGATAGCTGCGTCAATCTTGCTTATGCTGATGCCATTATAGATGCTTTGAAGGTAAAGTTATATATATTATATATTATATACTTAGAGTTATCAGTTAATGTTTTGTTTTGATCCTAGAATTTTATGACCACTATGAATATCAATGAAATAGTTAAAGTGGAAAACCCTGAAGGATCTTTACAACTTGTTATATATACAAAGAGTGAGTTATTATAATGTTTCAATGCAACATTTACTAGTAATTTTAATTTTAATCTTTAAATTATTAATAATTATTAAATAATTTACATATGAACTTTTGTCAGCAGAGATTGAATAACCTTTGCTTTAATGAGATTTGAGGATTTATATTATTGTGATTAATTCTATTGAAAATGATTCGTATACCTGTAGTTTGATTCTCTTGCCTCTTATTTCATTGGAATGCATGAGAATTCTCATTAAAATTAAATACAATTGTGAACTCTCACACCTACTTTTGTTACAAGTATGAAATTTCTTTGAAGTATTTGCTCTACATTTCTGAATGCAACCTATATTCCCAATCTAAAATAACATTTGCAAGCACAAGCAAAGAAATCTAGTGTCATGGAAGCTTAAAACTAAAGAGTCTGAAGCTTACCATGCTTAGCTGCTATCAACTATCTCTTTTTATTTTGTGCTTGTGCATGAAGCATGGCATACACTTTGGATGATTCAGAGCCGACATTTGATATACCTTTAAATCTGTTACATGTGATTGTAATGCCCTATTTGATTCAAGGACTGTTACCTAACAGAAGTTTGAATACTATCTCTCAGTCCTATCATGTAACAAAGTTCCTGTTTTCACTACCACTGAAGTGTCAAGGTTAATTTTTTTGATCCTCTATTTGAATAGTTGTGTTTTGGCACATTCTCCATGTATTTCAGAACACATACTCTCCCATCTATATGAGACACTATTCATGTTGCTTGTTCTTTAAATTGTTGAAATCTAAATTACTATGTTTCAAATCAAGGTTGGGGGATAATCATACTATAGTTCTTTAGGGATATAAATAACAACTTTGCAAGGTTTTTAGAGTGAGAGTTATGTCTTTTGATAGGGAAGTATAGCATTTAGTATAGAGTACACATCCTTTTTTGACCATTGTGATAGAGTATAATTTTATAAATTATTCTAGAAGATGGCTTTATCACATTAGCTGACAAAGGGTGTATGAATGTACTTTTTATTGAAACTAGTGGAACAGTTGCCTTAGCACTAAAATATTAAATGATTTTAATTATATTGACATGACTCAGGTTTTACTGGACAAGATATCATTGATCGTGGAGAGGCATCTTTGAGTCAATGGTTGGAGAAGTTGGATGTATTTTTAAGAAACCATTTCTCTAGGCTTTACATGGAAACAATTTTAACGAAGTTTTCACTCCAAATTGGATTATATCATTATTTAATGAATCTATATGCAAGTCCTGTTTTCAGTACCCCAAAAGAATTCTACAAGTTTTTAATGACTTTGGATTCTACTCAGCGAGAGAGGTAATAGTTAGCGCATTGCATTGGCATAACAACAGTTGATTCTTGTATGTACAGGTTTTCAGTGTTTGCTACTAAATGGCGTATGGAGTTTCTCAGTGCACAAGATATAAAGGTTATTCTTAGACTGTTCTTTCTGGATTTTGAATGTTGTACGCATTGTTTAGGAATGTAATTGTTGTGTATAAGCTGTGTAAATTAGCCCACAGAAGAGTTTCATACAGGATTATTTGTTAGGGAGAGGGAATTTCGAATGGAAAATAAATGAGTTACAATTTTTGTTTAAAAAAAAAAAAAGCAAGCAAAATTAAGGAGAGTAAGAGAAGAACTATTGCCAAACTATGTTCAAAGAGTTCTGATCAGAAAGCAATGAATCATAACAATTGACAATACACTTTGACTTCAGTAGCAAGTCTCCACGTAGACTTGCTACTTAGTTCTTCTATCAGCTTTTGTGGGTAAGCCCCCTAGCGCATGCCATATTCATGTGAGCAAATCACTTCTTGCAGCCAAAGATAGTTTGCTTTATGCTCATTAGTGAAGTCGACGGTGTTGAAAGTAGTGAAGTTTACGTTGAAAATGTACATATACCGGTGAGTGTTTCTGTCTAGCTTAGCTTCTTCTCTTATGAAGACAGTGTTTCCATGTACCATTTTTATTGCTCGAGCTATATTGATGCCTCGTTAATATAGCTAACAGATATCTAGTTCTTTTGGCAGGAGATTATATTGCAATAGCTAAGTAGTGTTTAATAGCTCTGAGGGTTCGCACCTTTGGTGCTTCATTTATTCATGACTAGTCAGATTCAACACTAATTTTTGTGGTTATATTGATTTCCTGTTTCCTCTTTGTATGTATTTAACTGTGTATTGAAAATTACAACAGTTGCTGCAAATATGAGAATTGGATAGTTTGGAGGCTATTGTATTACATATATATGTATGAGTGTGTGCGTGCATGTATATTTTATACTAGATATCTTCACAATAGTATTTTTTATGTCATAACCCGGGTGATAACTCACGATATATAATTGGACCTATTCTCTATAGTCACTCAAGATTTTTCGGTATATCACGTGATATTACTTTCAAATAAGCTAGTTGTTATAATAACCGGCCTAGCTTACCAGTACCCAGGTTTTTACACTACCCTTCTCTACAAAACTATCCAACCCCAGTCAAAGCAGCTGCTAAAATATCAGCTGGGGGTTGGGGAAACTCATGAACTAACACTGAGAGAGTTACTGCCAACTTTACCATCTAAGTTACCAACCATAGTACAGACTACTACAGTAAGATATCTAGCTTGGAATAAACCACTTACTACACTTGTCAGAGGTGGTATAGCAAGATATGTCACCCTCAAGCTTTATTTTCACTCACCTCTAACTCATAATAATAAATTAGCCCTCTCGTGTAGTACCTCGCCATATCACAATTAACTTATGTAATGAGTATTTATAGCTAAACAGAGCAATAATGCTATGATTAGGGACCATAGGATACTTTTTTGGATGCGCAATAAGCATCAGAGCTTGAGGTGTTCTTATAGTATCAAATGTATTTATGTTATCCACATTAGTTACAGCGTCTTTTGATAGTCCGACCTGTCTGACTCTAGCCAGACTATTTTTGTGCAGCTTTAATTGGTAAAGTACGAATTGGGCACACTGCGAAGCACTGGTGAAGTGAATGGTTATAATTTAAATGGGCATGCCTGGCTGAAACTTAAATTGCTCGCATGGTCATTCACAGTTGAGTCTGGATTGATTTAATTTTTGTCCATTTCAGCCGTTACAGTATTATGACCTTTGCTTCATTATTGTGAATTTTATCTACTTGAAGCATTAATAGACAACTTGCACTTAAGGATCGGAATGTTGATTAGTACTGTGACGTCACACGTGGATGCTTGGATGCCCGTAAAGATTGTATTAAAGGCTATAGAGACTGTCCACTTTGGAGTTTGAAACTCCCGCCATTTGCGTACTTTTTTTGTTTTCATTTTTTGTATAAAAATCAATAAAAAGTGGAATTCAAACTGCAGTGTGTGAGACAAGTTTGGTAGCTTTATGGAGAGTTGTTCACAAGTTATGAGTATTTCTAGTGGAGAGGGAGAAAGTTCCACCGCTGTGGAAGAAATCATACTAATGGTGGTGGATATTCCAGGGGCTGAGTTGTCAGAGCCATTAGACAAGCCCCCTGTTGCTGCTTTGCGTTGATGGCAAGTGAGTCAGGCAAAGAATTAACACTTCCATCAATTCCGTCTCCACCAATATCTGGGTGGACAGCTGTGACTGCACATAATTTTCAGGAACTTGCTGACTCAATTCCTCATGTTTCTCGAGGTAATTTTTTTCTTGTATGTTTATTATTATTGAGCTATGCTACAGGTTTAGTTTACACCTACTTGGCTGGCTATGTTGGCCATATTGGTAACCAGGGTGCATTTCACGCATTGTCTCGCGGCTACACACACTGGGCATCAGGTAGAGTAGAGGAGCTTCAGGTAAACATGAATAATCCACTATGCTGCGATGTGAACAGTAAGATGAAACTACCATCTATGAAAGCTGGAGTCTATAACACATATATGCTTTTGGGATGTGAAGGAGATTTAGCTTGTGTTAAGCTGGCTACATGTGAATGTGCTGCAGGCTATGTAATTGTTGTTTTATTACAAAATACATTTTAATATCAAATTTGTATTAGTAAGTCAGCAAGCTGTACTCATATTTCAGCATTACTACATGCCCTCTCAGCTCTTCATGTTCCTTCAACCTTCCCAACAATGGAAGAAGTTGATAGCGATGGTGAATCATTACCCTGCACCTTCCTGCTGTGCCATTGAAAGCCTCCTAAGAAGCGCAAAGAAAGTACATTGCGCCTTGCCAATGCAACTTTGTGAAGCATGACTACGCAAAACCTCACAAAAAGAAAGTCGAGCAAGTTGAAGATTTTGATCCATGGCCAGATTGTTTTCGAGGAATGGCATCACAAGAAATTCCAGAACTGCTTCTAAAGTTGAAAGGAGAGCAGCTTTGTGTGTCTCTATTGTTTGATTCCCAGTTCCATAGTGATGATTTGCATTCTGATGATATTAATATTCCTGGCCCATCAACATTGGAAGATACCATTACATAATTTAAGGAAACGTTCAAGATTACTTCTAAGAAATCTCGCGAAATAGAAAGAGATACCCGGGACCAGCGAAAATCTGATCTTTGGTTCTCTGTGCGACGTTTTCGCATAATGTCATCTTTGTTTGGTGCAGTTCTATCCCGTAAATCAGACACACGTACTGACAACTTGGTGTTATGAATTATTCAACCAAAGTCATTGTCTACTCCAGCAATTAATTATGGAATAGAAAACGAGAAGCATGCATTAGATGAATATATTAAGTATCAGCACAGACTTGGAAAAACGATCTGGTTGTAGCCTCCCTGTGGAGTCATATCAGACCCCAGCTTCAGTTGTCTTGGAGCTTAACCTGATGGAGTAGTATATGACCATCTAATTTAAATGACCCGTATGGATTTTTGGAAATAAAATGTCCCTACACTTGCCGAGACATCACATCGATAGATGCATGCAGCCGAAGTAAACTTTACTGCACAGCAGGTGATGGAAAGATTCAATTGAAAGAATCCCATGCTTACTAACAGGGCGCAACACATCCTCCACTACAGACTGGAATATAGCCGGAGCATTCCGGAGACCAAACGGCATCCTGTTGAAGTGAAATTTACCAAAAGGACAGCTAAAAGAGGTCATCTCCTTACTGTCACTAGCCATCCTATCCTGATGGAAGCCCGCCGTCAGATCTAGCTTAGACAAGACTCCCGATTTGCCAACCTTATACAGAATCTCCCGAAGGGAAGGTAACCAAAATCTACGCAATGGCGTTACTGCGTTCAAGGCCCTATAGTCAATGCAGATTCTAATGGCACCATCTTTTTTTCTGACAGGCACCACCGGACTGGACCACTGTGAGTTTGACCTCTAAATAATCCCTGCTGCTAACAATTTGTCCAATTCGACCTTCACAGCCTCTCTGATGTGAACCGGTATAGACCTGGGGGGGATATTGACCACTTCGCTTCCACTTTCTACAATAATAGAACACTCTCCAGATCTACACAACCCAGGTGCTACACAGAAGTAGCACTCTAACTTCGACAATACTCTCTGCAAACTTTCCTCACTATACCCACTACACTTCTCACTTGACAACATCTGCTTCTGGTCCCACTTTGCCATTTCGCTATCTTCTTCAGCGACAAGAGTTGATGAACACACCTTACGATCCTCATATAACTTCGTGTTATTTATATGGACAATTCTTACACTGTCACCTTCAACACGCCTTACTTTGTAGGTTACTCTCGAAATAACCTGATCCACTACAAACGGACCCTCCCATGCTGCATGAAGAGCAGCTTGGATACCAGGTGTCCTAAGTAAAACCATGTCACCCACTTTCCAAGGGCGGCACCGGCAAATTTTTAGTGGTCCGGCCATTGACCTATCAATATAATTAATTACTGCTGATGAAAGGAATGATTAAGGTAATACATAATGTTTAAAAAAAATATGTAAATAAGTGTCAAAATTGTCCAAAAATCTGCTGTCTGCGATCAGACTTGCTAATGAAAAAATTAGCCACTTCATTTAGTGACAAATGATCAGTTAAATCTTTGTGAATATGTAATGTCATAACACTATTTAAACGATCTTGCTTCATGGTTGATCGTAGATATGTTTTCATCCTTCTCAATGCACTGAAAGAGCGCTCACTTGTAGCATTAGTAGCAGGCATTACGAGAATCAATTTTGCCAACAAAATAACTTCATTAAGAAGTGTTTTTTGACTATGTGATAATTTTTTAATGTGTTCCTTTACATCACAAAAATTTGAAACACCCTCAGGAAAATCGTGGCTCAACATCTCGAGCTGCATTTTTAGATTAGCAGCATTAAGATCTTCACCATATACTACCATAACTTTATCTAGTTCTTCCTCAAATACCTCTCTCTTAATCGCTTTGACTAGTAATTCTTCCAGACAGCAGTATATGTGGTATCCAGACTGGTTAAATCTGTCTTCAATACCTTGTATAAGTAGATCCAGGGCTTCATAATAAATGCCTCTATAGTGTTCTTCTGGTGTTGTGGGAAAATGAGGTTCTGCATGACCATCATCATATCGCCTTGGTATCTTTCTTCTTCTAGATAATCTAGGCTCTTCAACATCTAGTTGCTGTGACATACCAATAACTTTTTTCCAGAATAGTTCAAAATTATCATCACTTCTGATACCAAGGAGAGTTGCCTTTGTCTTCTCAGCTACTATTTGCCCCTCCGATGCCGAGAAGTTTTTCTGCAAAGTTCTACTGAGATTATCAGTGTGACGAAGAAGTAATTCTCCCAAAACCAAACCAAAGAAAAACTCAAAGGTCTTCATGTGAGCCTCAATACCTCGGATTCTAGAAATAGTTTCAGTATCTCAAGTAACAGAAATGGCCTGGTCCCACAACTCCTGAAGAACAGAATAATTTTTGATAATACTCTGCATGGAATCAGCACGAACAGTCCATCGTGTTGGACAAAGAGTACGAATACCAATATTTCCAGGTGACATGTCATCTTTTATGGCATTAAATAGGCTTTCCCTCCTGGGAGAATACTTTACAAGTTTAGTAATTTCATGAACTGTATTAAGAGAATTCTTCATAATACTAGAATTCTTGATAGTGTCACCCACAGCAAGGTTCAAAGAATGCCCATAGCAGTGAGTATAAATTGCTCTCGGCTCATCATCCCTGATTCTCTTAGCTACTCCATTTCGAATTCCGGACATGTTGCTGGCACCATCATAGCATTGTCCTCTTACTTTATTCAGAGATAAATTTAAACGCAGCAGACAATCTTTTATGACAGCAATCAACATATCTGCTTGGATGCTGGCAACTTCATACAGACCGATAAATTCTTCATGAACATTCAAGTCATTGTCTACCCATCGTAAAACTAAAACAACCTGAAATAGAGTTAGTTGTAAGAATACAGTACATGTGATAAAATATATGATTATTACTTAATACTCACCTGCTCTTGATTTGAGATATCTGTACACTCATCCACCATAATTGTATAAAACTCTGTATTTTGCAGGTTTTCAGCAATCTTCCTCTGAATGTTTAATGCCATTAGTTTCAGCAATTCATCCAAACACTCATGGCTGGTATATCGTTCAGTTTTTTTGGCAAGCCAGTCACGACACTGTTATTATTAATACACATTGTTATTAGTAATTGCTATCTTATATTAGAACCAACTTTACCTTGGGATCATCTTCACTAATAAGCTTCATAAGTTGATAAAAATTCCCATCATCCAGATCATTGTGGCCTCTAATAGCACACCCCTGCCTAGCTAGGAACTTCAAGCAAGTCATAACTTTCAATAAGCAGTAGCGATTAGTAGCTTTTTGCTTTGCTAGAGAACTACAGAGCATATCACCAATGTTTGGAGTAGTTGCTGGTAGTGTAACTAGCAATTCTACGGAACATTTATGGCACTGGCTTTGTTCATGCTGTTTAAATGATACTGTAGCATCCTTCCAGTTACAAAATTCCTTAGAAATCTATCAGAATACATGATTTTATCATTATATTTCACTATAAGTTAAGCTATAGTTAACACTTACAAAGGCAACATCAGCACTCCCAGTCTTCAAACCCTTTTCTGCCACAGCTCTCAAACATAGATGACAAAGCACCTTGTCCTCTACTTCCTTATAGTGAAGCCATTCCCAAGAAGAGAACCATGCTGGCTGAAATGATCTGTGTGTCACAGTCTTCTTTCCAAAAGCCCGCTTTGGAAATGGAAAAGAACGAGGTTGGTGAGGTTTGCTGGGGACTAGTGTCGATCCAGAGGCTCCGCTAGAAGAAGACGATACAGAGTAACTACCACTTGAACTTGCCATTCTCACAAAACCGAGAACGGGATGTCAACAAAAATGAAGCAAACGTTAGCATTGATTATCACCCACGAGATTAGTGGGTGTGGCACAGTTAGCGAAAGTGGGTGTGGCACAGTTAGCAAAACTGGTCCGGCCATTGCCGGACCAGCCGGACCGGCCGCGCCGCCTATGCTTTCAAAGTTCTCTCAGACTTGTTACGATTGAATACAAGTGCACGTTTCTCACCCACAGAACTTTCATTGACAAAGGACATATCAGCAATGACGGCCAGCCTGTCTTTTAACTTTTCCACCCACTCAGACACTTCCATTTCTTTATACATGTCATCTGACCAGCCACTGTACAAAAGATCTAAATGTCCTGCCACACGCCTTCCAAACACAATTTCATGTGGTGAAAAACCAGTAGATGTGTGCACTATCTGCCTAATGGCATACAGAGCCAAAGGTAGGAACAAACTCCAATCCACCCCTTTCTCTCTAGCCTTCGCCAACATTGGCTTGAGGGTGCCATGGAGTCTTTCAAGGACACCATTCGTCTGAGGCCTGTAGGGTGAAGAGTGTATTTTATCCACCCCAAGGACTTCGCAAACTCTCTCACATACTCTACTAGTGAACACGGTTCCTCTATCTGTAAGCATTTTAGAGGGAATACCGGTCCTACATACTATTTCCACTATTCCCGAGGCCACACTATCTGCAGTTACCGTGCGTAAAGCCACTGCCTCTGGCCATCTGGAGGCCATGCAGATGTACGTCAGAATATATCTGACGCCACCTTTTGCTTTCTCCAATGGGCCTACGATATCAAAAGCCACCATATCAAAGGGCACTGTAATTACTGGACGCTCTATCATTTTAGATTGTCTATGCCCTGCTTTATTGTGCCTCAAACATTCGTTGCATGATCTCACATAACTCGCAACATCCGAACTCATACCAGGCCACACAAAATGCCTGTTCAACAAGGTTCTCATACCTTTTATACCAGTGTGTCCATAATGCTCATGGCACACTTTCAAGACACGAATTCTAACTCTAGCAGGCAACACCATCCTGCGAACAGTCTCACCATTAGGATCTAGGGATGTATGGTACATCAGACCATCCTCCCACTTGTACCCCAAACTCGCACCATCTGCCAAGTCTCTACAAAACCTGAGCGACTCATCAGACCTCAACTCACACCGAAGCGACTCTCTTGCATCTCCCTCAACAAGATCTGGGCAACCTAAGCTCTCACAGCTCGATTCCTCAGCAGCTCCATTCGAAGAAGGCCTATCAACTGCCTCTTCCACTCTGCCCTCAACACCTCTATCAACCACACCATCGGCGGTTAAGGCCGAAGGAAGACTATCCAGAGAAATGGGTACCACACCATCAGAGTTTACCTTGTCTGACAACTCCTGAGCTTGCCGTCTCTTCTTCTCAGCAGCTCTGGTCACAACCATTGCAGTTTGCTCCTCGGACTTGCTCTCCCCTACCTCAGAGAGGTTGTCCGCACCCAATCCAGATGTCTGACTGTCTGGGGTCCCACCAGATTGCCCTGTCGATCCCTGTGTTTTACCACTGGTCTCGACAGCAGTCAAAAGAAACTCGTGCGACTCAGCCTCACTCAAAGGAACGCTGAAAATCACTGTTTCCTTTGGCGCATCATCGTGGGCAACCATAACAATTTGCTCACATGAAGCATCATCAACGTCAATTTTTACCTTAGCCAATGGCCTCTCTTCGGCCACACCTGAAGCCAACCTTACATGGATGGTTTCCTCCATCTTACAATCCTCACTCAACAGGCTCTTCGGTACGACGCTAATGTCGGCACCAGTGTCTGGGATTATGTTACACGCCTTATTATTCACAAACCCTCTTATTGGAGCGGTTGATACAACACATACAGCAGCACAGCCTGATTTGCTTTTGCCATCTGAAGGGCGTGAAGACTTATTGTCAGACTTAATACCATTCTGTTTCCCAGCCTTATTAGAGCATTCATTGCTCTTGTGCCCTGTCTGCCCACAAGTAAAACACACAACACTCGAACTATCCAATATTACACAGCAATCCACAGCTCTGTGTCCAATCTTATGACACCTGTAACAAGTTGTCAGGCTTCTACCATTATACCCATTACCAGACTGCTCAGCTCTACCTCCCGAGTTAAAATGGTCAGATCTACCACCTCTCCTCTCCCTGTGATGAGGAGTCTCCTCAGTCTTTAAAGACTCAGCCATTACACATAGGTCATCGAATTTTTCGATTGTACGGCCTTCAAAAATACATTTTTCTGTCTGTGTCAACGTGCTTCTAAATATGCCAGCAGCAACTTTCAAGGCCATGTCACGCTTGCTGGTGCATGACAAACTAAATCTGTCTATCAATGTTTTTAGGTATTGGTAACGACTAACGTGGTCCTGGTGACGAGTGTCTTTTTCAAAAGTTGAAAAGAGCTTTGTATAGACCTCTTTGGTATGTAGGCCAACTTTACGTAATAGGACAGCTTTGAGTTCAGCATAAGAGCATTCGTCCTCATCCAGGACGTCATCAACAAGATGTCGAGCTTTAACTGAGAGTTTTTTCAGTAAAATGCGCTTGTATTTGGCTTCAGCGACACCGATATCTTTCAAGTCACTCTCGAGGTTTTGAATGTATCTGGCTATGTCAGATCCATCCTTGTATGTGGCCAACTCTCTAATGTCTTCCTTCATCTCTCTGACCCTCTGCCTACGCCACTCCATACTGTCATAAGCACTCAGTCTCCTCCCATAGAATACCTCATCTCTTTCTTCCTCAGACTCATACTCCACATCCCTGCCAATATAATCATCATAAGGGTCTCTCACTCTCAATCTCCTCTTTTTCCCTTCATGAGTAGCCAACTTCTTACTCACAACATCACTCTCCCTGTCACCATCCTTACCACAAGCCCCAGATAAAGATTTTTCCAATACAGTTTCCCTACTAGACATGATACTTGAACCTAATGAACTTGACTGATTCACAGAAGTACCATTAACCAAACTAGACACAAGACCACCACTACTAGTGCTCCCAGCACCAGTCGGGCAAGTACCACCAGTTGAGCAAGTGTCAGACAAACCAGATAATATAACAGTGGACTCAGACAAATCAGAGTCAGACAATACACTCTTAATGACACGGGTAACAATCTCCTCTGCACCACCCTTATCACCTAAACTAGTCACACTTGAGCTCTCACCAGCGGCTGATGAAGCTAAGCCTGAGTCTGACTCCAAGATCCCTGCACCAAAAGGGAAGTACGTTGGTCCACCCGCTGTAGCCTTTCTGAATGGCCTAGATGTGAGTTTCTTCTTCTTCTTACAGGCTCTCTCCAATCCGCCCCTGTCAGACATCCACGTCCAGCAGACTGGTTCCACAGAATCCAGAGACCTGTACAACAAAATAAGCACTAGTAAGTACAAGAACAACAACACAGAGCTGAAATCAAAGTGTGGCTAAGAAAATTAAAAGTCACAAAAATTACACAACACGTGGTGGTGATACACAAATAGAAACAAAAACAAAATACACTGAGCGCCACTAAAGTTCGTAGCCGTAGGGGTCGACGGGTGATGGGTTGTAGTCCTTCTCGAGGTTTTAAACAAGTAAAAGGCACACCGCTGCCACCAGATGTGGGGGGGAATGTGACTACCGTCACCGTTCACTTGTTGAGGCGAAGGGCGACGATGTCTCCAACCCAAGATACGCTGCCACCAGTCCAAGTCTCTCCGTAGGAGTAAGCAGGATCGCGGGCTTACTAAGGCCTAGCTACCCACCGTCCGTCACAGGCAGAACAAAATACGTTTTAATTCAAATTGTCTTGCATGAGAATGGCACTGACGCATGCGTGCTCAGCCCTTATATACTTAAGCCGAACACCCACGCAACAGCAGACACAAATAACCGAAAGACAATGATACAGCAAAAATATATTACACATAAACAAAAAGAATTCCATTACACGCACAGCACTCAACGATCGATGATCTCACAATACATATAAACAATGCCTACAAGCAAACGGTAAGTACATGGATGATACACACACACAGTTCCTTTACAGGTACAGTCTCTTGTCTTCTTACGTTCTCTTCTTCCTTCCAGGCTCTGACCCCACAGACCCGTATGGATTTTTGGAAATAAAACGTCCCTACACTTGCCGAGACATCACATCGATAGATACATGCAGCCGAAGTAAACTTTACTGCACAGCAGGTGATGGAAAGATTCAATTGAAAGAATCCCATGCTTACTGTGCTCAAGTGCAAGGTCAAATGGCAATAGGAGAACGTCGTTGGTGCGACTTTGTGATATTCACATTTAAGGGGATTAGCAAGGGGATTAGCATTCTTTCAATCAAGACTACTGGACAAACACGTTATTACCTAAATTAAGTCACTTATGATAACTGTGTTGCTCCCGAGTTAGTTAGCCCTATGCATTGGACTTCCCATGAGGGATCCGGCTAAAATGTAATAATTTTTTCATGTCATTATTGGTCATTCTTTAAACTAAAAAAAAGTGTATATTATTTCAATTAAAAATAACAATTGTTGAATACAATAAATGAATTTAGTCAGTTGAAGAATCAGAATCCATATCCAAACCACTCTCATTGTCTGTACCAGAAAGTTAATTGAAATATTTCTCGACATCCTTTTCCTGGCTACTTTGAGACGGCGGCACCAAGGCTGGTAAAAAAAATTAGTTAGGAAAGAACACACAAAAACGATTTGATTAGTTAAGCGAGACATAGAGATTGGAATCACTCCTTTTACAATTTGAAAAGTTTTTATTCTTCCAATAACGCGTTCCACATGAATCCCCACTGAAGCTATTTTTCTACTTTTATTGACATCTGCTACTGACAGTTGTTTTTCATTGAGAAAAGCAGGTATATTAAGGTTCACATTAATTTCTGCAACAAATCTCGTATTGTAAACCCTTTATCTGCCATGATAGACACACCAGGCTTGTCTTTGAGTGCATCTAGGAAGCCACATATTTTGGTTAGCTCAACATCAGATATAGAACCTACATATACTGGAGACACAAAACATGGCTCCATTTGGAGTGCATGCTATGAAAAACTTAACAGTGTTGTGGTGTTTATATTGACTCCATGTAGATGACTGCAAAGATAAATCAGATGGGGTTTCAATGAACACTTCACTGCCATCAATAATGGCATAAGTTGTAGAAAACTTTTCTCGAAAGATAGTGGCAAAATCTCTGACTTGCTTCACTGATGGCATCCATTTAATTTCTTTTAAATGGTGATATAGAAAACAGATCCAGGTAGTTATGTACCGAGACACCTGGAAAGTCGATAACCCAAATCTATATGATATATCAGTAAATTTTAGATTAAGTTTCAATTTCACTAAAACTAGAAAAAGCTGGGGGTGTTTTTATCCAATTTGCACCGACAACTTCTCATAGAAATTTTTTCTTTGGACCCCCAATGATTAAGGTGATTGACAACAGGACCAAAAATACCATGTAAGACAAAAAACCTGTATAAAAGGATATGAGGTTATCATTATTTTGAATATCTTCTATAAGAAAATGTTTTTTTTTACCTCCTCACTGTCCCGGCATCCCCTACTAAAACCAACTAAAACTCGTCAACTCATCTTCGTTCAGGCACCAAAACCAACAGATTTCTTTAGACTTTTCAATGACTATCGCTTAAATAGATTCCTGCGTAAACTGAGCATTTGACAGACGTTTTAAATGCTGGACGCTCCCATTCCTCACTGAAATCAATACATTTACATCCGTAACTTGAGCATCCAACTGTGACGTCACGGTAATTAAATTCTTAAGTATGTAAATGCAACTGGCCTATTGGGCTCTTGAAGTGAGCCTGCATTTGTGAGTTAGCTAGTCAGCTAGATTATTAAGCTAGGATGATATTAAAATATATAATAAATATATAATAATGACTTGAAATACGGAGTGTAAAACTCAACTTCTGATTCTTGCTTCCACTGTTCCTGCACAAATCAACAAAATGTATTACATAATTATGAAATCAAAATATTCCAGCATCACAAGGGAAATATTTAATCAAGTGGTAAATTTTACCAAATTCATGTTTATACTTCTTAATTATGAAAGCACAAAAATATTGATTACTTATTGTGCTAGTTCTCTGTAAATAGTTTTAGTACACTCTGATTTTTGCTTCATCGTTGGGCTACTTCCTGTTTTAAGTTACATCCACTTCTGCCCTAACCATATTTTATATATAAAAACAACAACAAAAAAACCCTACCCCCGACGGAGCCGCCCCTGTCATTTGTAAAAGTTACTGTAATTTTTGTTATACTGATGATAGTTAAATGAATAGCAGCCAAAATGTTTGAATTAATTACAGATTTGACAAAGACCTTATAATTGAAATGTCTAATTAGTCAAACAAATATTGTCCAGGAAATTAGAGTTCTATATTCTAGTTACTATTTTTCTAGTTATCTTTCCTCTTGTGTTTACACCTTTATTACAAATATTTGCAGGTGAAGATTTTGTCAGAAAAATTTGAAAGTCTACCTCTGCATTATAGATCATTCTACAGATTTGTTTCTGAAATTGAATCAGATTCTGACTATGGATCAGAGTTTTGGTATATGCGCACTCTTCTACTTGTTAAAGCTATGGATAAAAGAAGGCAAGGCTATTATTGTTACTTCAATATTGTCTCTATTTAATGTAGTTACTCTTATTCATAGACCTTCAGATTATCTTGATGAACTCATTGGACAATTTGATTACTTAAAGTAAGTTGTAATTCTTACATTTCATTTTATACTTGCCTTACAGTGTTTCAATAGCTATGAGTTAGTATGCTAGCATAAAAGGTCAGTCTGTCTGTGGCCAGTGTATTTGCATAGTTGCCAAGTGTACCTGAACATCTGGTACAATACTGGAATTATCAGGTCTGTAATGTACTGCACTTAAATTGTAATTAGCCTACATTTGTACCAGAAATTTTTGGCCTGCCAGCTGACCTTCCTGCTGGCCAGCTGACCTTCCTGCCAGCTGACTTTCCTGTCAGCTGACAGTCCTTCCTTCCCCTCGGTGCTCAACAGCAATATCCAGCTGCTTTATATGTGAAATTTTCTATACCTTAGCTACAATGAGTGGAGCAGAACCATCTAACAAGAAAAAAAGGCGAATAAATCACTTCAATAAGAAGTGGATTGAAGAGTTTAGAGAGATTGGGAAGAGCCACAGAGGTATATTGTTACTAATCTATTGATGTCTATCAAGTTCAACAGTGATGATTGCTACCACGAAGTAAAGCTTGATGAAATTTGATATCCAAATATTATTACTATGAAATTTGAAATTGGGGCGTGGTTTTAGGTATGGTTGACAGAAATGGGCGGTGTTTGAGGTGTACCTAAAATTAATTTTAAAAAGTTGGCAACTATGATTTGCGTGTTACTTAAGTCTCTGTTTTGGTTTGACAGTTAATGTATCTATCATTCTTTTTATATAAAGTAAACTAAAATTCTTTCTTTGAGGTAAGTATCAGAGGGCAGTTAAATTTTTTATGTAGTCACATTTTGTTTTCTTCAAAATTTGGCACTCTTACCATGTTTTTAAAGTCTACATTGTCGTCACAATAATTTAGTCCCTGATTAGTCTAACCACTCAATTGATTGACAAGCTGCACTTAGCATATGAGAGAGCAGTCTTTGGGATTCATGCTTTGATATATTTATGCTTTTCTTGTTGGAATGTATTTTGCCTGATGTAGATTGTAGTTGTTTTCTGATGTCAGATTTGTGCTAAGATATTAAAGTTTTAATTCCCTAAAGTTACATATTATTTACTTATAATGCATAGTAATTACAAGCCAGCAGATAAACAAACAGAATTCAATTTAGTTTACAAAATTTAGTTGTTAGCATAATTAGCTCTTTCTAAACTGAATTACTTTGCTATTGGAGCATAGTAAGATCATGAATCTGTTCTAACAGCAAAGCAAAAAGGATGTGAAGATAAAATAGCAGCAACAAAGTCAAGATGCTTTCTTTTGATAAACAAGGCAAACAGTTGATATGAAGTTACATTTTGAATGCTCTGCTAGAACAGCTTGAAGCCAGAGACTCCGCCCACCACACGAGTGCGAATGAACATGGTCATTTCAACAAGCAGTCCTAGGAAGGGAGCAGAGATAATCTGGACTCTCACCCTAATCCAATTGAGGGCTAGTTGTCATGACAACACAAACCATTATTCCCAATATTTAGGAGTCACAATAGTCGAACATTTATCTCAGCAAATTATAAGTTATTGGCTTGTGCGAACAAAGAAAATTGCAGTTGTTATGTTTAGTGAAATTTTGTAGCTAGTTTGCTTCAATAGAGCTATCAACAATGAGATAATCTCCATAAAGTCACCTTAATATTACAGTGTGCTAACTAGTTATAGGTACTCAAGGCTAGAAGTGGGACACAATGAATTAGCTTGTAAATGGCTTGTGAAACTGGATTATGGGATGGAAATTACTGATACATTTAGATATGAACTTACTCAGAAAGTTAAATTAAGACCGTTTATTGTGCTTTTTTTTAATTTCGAGCTGATTTTTGAAAAAATGCATAGCTATGTGATCTGCGTAGGAACTAGCTTTTGTTCGTCATGTCATAATCACACGAACAAATTGTTTCTTGTTTAGGTACCTCCATTTTTAGTTCTAATCCTTTTTTTTTTAATTAAATAGGACAATTATAATTGAAATTTCTGTTGATGCGGTTATAAATGCTAATTATTTCACTTTTTGAATAGCATAAATTTCCCTGGACACTACTATGACATGGAGGACTATCCATCACTCCTGCCTTCCTGTCCCAGGATAGTGGACCCAGCAAATCCAGCCCATAATGTATTAGTGAGTGGTTTAACTGCATATAAAAAATTTCAAGAATATCAAAAGTTTCCACAATTTATGGAAGATATTCAGAAAAAGACATGGATGAAACAAATATTTGAAGAAGTTATAATGGAATTAAATGAGGAAATTGAATCAATGTTGTATTTATAACAGCAAACAATTTTTATTTAGTTATATTGTGTTTGTATAACTGGCAACTGACTAACTGTAATCATACTCGTTAAAACTAAATAAATCCATTGCATGCATAATTACCATGTTTTTTAACGACTTCCTCTATGCATTATCCATTTATTCATTTTTGTGTGTGTTTTTTAAACAGATAACAAATTTTTATGATTTTACAAACATGCTCGGTTCACTACAACAAACTGTAATATAATGTTATGATCAAGCTCGAGTATGATATGTTGGCAATTTTAGGTCATGGTTGGTGGATAGTGCAGCAGCTAATTAGACTACTTTGCCAACGTCCATAATACAGAAACTTCTGCAAAAAATATATTGATAAAAAAGTGAAAAAATGGTGCTGCACTTTTTCTATGGAAAAACTTTAAGAGAATGGAAATTCCCTGTAACTGATCAATGTTTAAAAAATGTAATATATTCACTGTAGCTAAAGATGAAGAATATATAGTACTTATTACATGAGTCAGAGTGTGATATGGCAAAATATTTCTTGACCAGGCTAATTTATTTATTTAGGCAAGTGAAAATAAAGCCTGAGAGTGAAATATCTGGCCATATCACTCTGACAGAGTGTAATAAGTGGTTTATTCTATGCTAAATATCTTCACTGCAGTAGTTTGTTGGTAACTCTTGGTGTATAGTTAGCCTTAAAACTCTCTAGGGGCTCCCCATACCCCTAGCTGATATTTTAGCAGTTGCTCTAACCTGGCTTCACTAGATGAAGGTAGCTAGCTGTAAAAACCCAGAAAACTAGTACCATGAAGTACAAATAATGAATAACTGAAAATTGTGCACAAACTATCAAATATTGTGCATGAGTCATTATAAAATAGACTTCAAAAATATGGGCAGTTAGTTGCATGAAGTTAAGTCTACAAGGGTGTGATACTTTTGAAACAGTTTCTTTCAGATGATACACATAAATGCACTTTGCAGTACTCACATGGAACCCTAGACTCATGGCGATTCCCAACGACAGTAAGCTTATTTTTTATGATAGCTGAACATACAGCACAATTCCCCTTTCTATCTGCATGCTTAGGCCAGTGACATAAATTTACATTCAGTCTATCTAGCTGAAGATGCTTAACAGATCGTGGACAACCAGCACTATGACATCTTGTAGAGAAGCTACCAATGAGCTGTTTTGCTAGCTCAAGCCTAAATGACAACATATCTCTCTTTTTTTCTACCTAGCTGTTGATGGCGATTTTTTCCATACAAAAATTATTCAAAATGCAAACTTCCAAACAAAAGAAAAAATTTGCCTCCACCACATCCTTGATTTTCTACCAACATTATAGTTACTCTCAAGTTAATCTCCCCTATCTACACCTCGCATTCACTTCTGGTAATCAGGTAAGCATGGTGGACATGGAATATCTGCTTGAGTACCATCAGCCTGCCTCCTCTTCACTGTAGGTGCTTATAAAGCCGATAATAAAGACGAGGACTCGTGTAAACGTTGTCAGTGTAGAGTTGAACCCCCATATGGTCAAAATCTTTCATCAAATCTAACACCACTTTGGTACACAATCCTACACCAGAAACACCATTATCTAAACCTTTATGTGTATATACTTGCATCCTCTTCACATACCCAGTAGGAGCATCAGATAAAACAAACTTCTATCCCTCATTTTGTTGGTTTGAAGCGAAGTCTTCTTTTGTAAGGTATCTTGGCTTCATCAATAGTACATGATTGATGCATTTGAAACTCAGATTCAAACAGTGGACAAAGCAAGTTCAATAATTTCCGAACTTTGAATAATTTATCATGTCCATTATGACCATATGGAACCTGCTTACTATTGTCATTCAAGTGAAAAAAAGCCTGAATAACTGTTCAAATTTAGTTTTAGGCATAATGTTACTAATGCCTGGAGTACTAATGAGTGGAAAATTAGTAGACCAGTATAATTCCAGCCGTGGCAATAAGATTATTTGTTATACAGGTGCCAGCATAACGATTAGTTTTTTCCTTTATCAAATACCACACATCGTCAGAAAAGAAATGGCAAAAAAGCTCAACAGGAGTACTATCACCAGTAGCATCTGGTGAAGTGGGACCTGGAGTTTGGGTATACTGCTGCGTAAATGACTGTGGCTCATCATTCTTTCATACCACAGAACCTATTTCATTGAGAATGGCAACAGTAGCAGCCGATAAATGAGTAGTACTGCTACTTATGCTGCCTGAATTGATTGGTCTTTTCCACACCCCTTTCTACTACTAAGCCTTTACTAACACACCTCCTTCCCCTCCTTCCTCTTCTTCCCCTGCTAGGCCTTGCTCTTACTGTTACTCGCCTACCCCATCTTCTCCCTCCTCATACATGCCACCTACTTCCATAACGCACTGTTGAGAAATGTCTGATTCTGCTCCAGACCCTTGAGAAGTGACATCCATAGTAGATGAAGGACTGAAGTCTACCATGGATGATGGAAGATGGAAACTCCCTTGACTTGCTTGATCATTCATGTCAATTGACTCATAGTCTGTAAAGTTAGAACAGATTCCTGCTCAATTTATTCATGGGCATTCTCTCTCTCTCTATATATAATATAGTTTACATTGACTTGCAACCAGCAATTTAGCATGTTACTTACTATAACACCTAACAAGTATTGTTTGACTATATTATATATAGCTACTACATTTATTTTACTACTCTACATTTACCTGAAACATCCAATTGGCTCCAGTAGTGCTACTAGGCTGAACTTCCACTCCACTACTCAGAGCTGCTAGCTCAACTGTGCCCAGCATAAGCAAATATTCCTTCACCCTCCTCATCGCTACTTTCATTCTCAGAAAGACCGAAGTCGTTGTCGAATGAGCGCTGAATAACTGTGTCGGCATCCATTCCCTCTCCTGCAGTCAACACATGCGGTCAATTAAAAAATTCAAATTTACTTTTCCCTTTTTCCTTTAGTTACCGACAACATTAAATCCTCCTATTTAAAGCTTGTTAAATCTTTTCATTCTGCGTACTTTGAGATAAAATTTAGAATCATATCGCGAGTGGTTGAATTTTTATTGGTAAAATTGCCATATGGCGCTATTGACGGTGAAAGGGTTAAGACTTGACTCATCTGCACTTTAGTACTTGACAGATCTCCACTTTAGTACTTGACACATCTGCTTTTTAGCACTGAATACATTTGCACTTTAGCATTTCACACATCTGCACTTTAACACTTTACACATCTGCACTTAAGCACTTAACACACCTAATCTTTAGCACTTGACACATCTGCACTTTAGCACTTGACACGTCTGCACTTTAGCAATTGACAAATCTGAACTTTAGTACTTGACGCATACCACTAGACACATCTGCACCTTAGCACTTGACACATCTGCACTTTAGCTCTTGACACATCTGCACTTTAGTACTTGACACATCTGCACTTTAACACTTGACACATCTGCACCTTAGCACTTGACACATCTGCATTTTAGCACTTGACACATCTGCATTTTGGCACTTGACACATCTGCACATTAGGACTTGACACATCTGCACTTTAGCAATTGTCACATCTGCACTTTAGCACCAATTGACAAATCTGTACTTTAGTACTTAACACACCTGCACTTTACCACTAGACACATCTGCACGTTAGCACTTGACACATCTGCACTTTAGTACATGACACATCTGCACTTTAGCACTTGACACATCTGCACATTAACACTTGACACATCTGCACTTTAACACTTGACACATCTGCACTTTAGCACTTGACACATCTGCATTTTAGCACTTGACACATCTGCACTTTGGCACTTGACACATCTGGACATTAGGACTTGACACATCTGCACTTTAGCACTTAACACATATGCACTTTAGCACTTGACATAGCACTTGACACATCCCCACTTTAGCACTAGACACATCTGCACTTTAGGACTTGA
>WLWD01001813.1_pt1 | contig 99764 bp, 89 predicted proteins | sample 6712731 | NCBI WGS metagenome assembly WLWD01 (sample SAMN12718690, study PRJNA576275) | sponge metagenome | isolation source: marine sponge | host: Mycale hentscheli | place: New Zealand: South Island, Marlborough, Capsize Point | collected 2014-11-01
GCAAGACTTGTTGTTAATATGGTCTTGTTGATTGTTAAGATTGTCTCTTCATTAAGTTGGGGTGTGCCCTTGCAATCAATTTCATATTCACTTTCTATTTGATTACATATGATCCTCATCATTGCTCTTTATAAGCAATGCAGTGAACATGATATGTAAAGAAAAACTCTTTTATACAGTGAGATGTTGAATTGAGCTGACACCTGGTATAGTAACTTATAAAAACACCCCTACTGTTTAGAACAATTCTATGGGACACACAGTGTGAAGTGGGCGGCAGCCATATTTGACTGTCAAGTGCTATGACATTGTTTTGACCATGCACCATTTGGCTCTTTCACAGAAATTGCCACACCCAGCTCAACCATTAGTTGTTTTCTTTTTTTCACAAGAAGAATCAGAAAGAAAGGAACTGGCAATATTCTGATAACTAGCTAGATACTAGATAGCTTGTAATTTAACATGTATCCATCATATTATTTATTGGTGTGTGTGGTTTTATGAAGAAAACACATCAAGTAAGTTACTTTGGTTTGGTTCTATATGAATACAATTTTGTGGTAGAATTAGGTATCGCGCATGCGGAGTTTACGATAAAGTCCAAGATCTTTATTTGGCCGTCAACATTCCAGGAGGGTTTTAGACGGACATAAGAGACTGTACTGTAGTGTTGCCCGTCATTTCATCAGTATAGGCGAAGTATTGGAGGCTACGCCACGGGACTGAGCAAGCAAATATATAAAGTCCAGAGAGTAGCAAGCAAATTGGAGCTAATACATCGCTGTAGTTGCTCTTATACACCAATACTATATGGAAGGGCTCGGGTCGGCTGCTGCGGCAGCACAAGTCGGACCAACCACGCTCGCCCCTACGCCTGGACTGACGTTCTCTTATACACCGGCTGATATTCAGGGCCTTGCAGAGCCGAGAAATGGAGGGAGCGGAGGAATTCAGATGGCGGGTCAACCGCCGCTCCAGCAACAGCAGCTTACTCCCGGCGGGGGCCATGGCTCCCACCTTGTGCAAACCCAACGTCAGAGCATTCCCCAGCAGCAAGTGCAGCAGCCGAGTGCCAGCCCAAGGATGCTGACTGGCATTTCTTCAGGTATTTCAATGCCTTCTGGAGCCAGAGCTAGTAAGCAAAGCCAATGAATGTGCTAGTGATGTTTGATTAAGGCTTGCTTTGGCTCTGAAAGCCTTTCACTTAAGCTTACTGAGCTGAAAGCAATTAGTGTGACTTGTGAAGTGTCTGGATAGCTCTACTTGGTACTTGAAATGTCCCCCAAGTCCCAGTTCATACAGACAGTGTGTGTGAGTAAGCTGGGAGAAACCTTAACTAGTTCCAATTTTAAAAGAACATTAGAAGCATTTGAGTTTATCATGGGAATAGGTGAGGGCAGAATGGTGTGCCAAACATTCTCCGTCTCCTTGAAGATGACTCAGAGTTGTGGATCATTCCAGTTATACCTTTTCTTTCTCTTGCTGGTTAAAAATCCGTGCTATGTATTTTTGTGGTTTGAATTAATTGCCCCCACCCAATGAATTATAGAAGTTATAGAACAGTCTTCTATGTAGCCAATGGTTCATTCTTTCAACTAATCTCTTCTCTGAGTCAGAGGACCAGGTCCATTCACAAGGAGAGACACACTTACCTGTTGCTACAAGCAAGCCCCCCCTCTTCCCTCCCCATTGCCGACATCACCATCATCTAGTTGATACAGTGTACACATACCATTACACTTGTGTATAGTCAGTATCATGGCAACTGTGAATGCCATCGCTACCCACTGTCTTTATGTCTCTCTCTCTCTCTTCTCTCTCCTTTCACAACCCCTTCCTCTCCTCCCCTCTCTTCCCCTCTCTCTCTCTCCTCCCCAGTGTTTACACTCTCAACCTCTGCGTGCATTTCTCTTGACACCTAAACTGGCTATACTCCATTATCAGTTTATTGTAACAGTAAATAAACAAGATGGCTGTATCAGTAGTCAGCTCCGTGAAGTTTAGCGTAGTAGTAGTAGTTACTGGGTTTTTAATCTTGAGGTTTTTAGTTCAGTAGCTGGAATACTCTAGCTCAAAATATTGTTATTTTTTTAAGCATTTTCATTTGTTTGTTTTTCTACCGTCATACAGTCTTGATTCAGCTCTTTAAATGTCCCTGTCTGTCCCCTTCCTATATTCCTTCGTCCTCTTTTCGTATTCCTCCGTTCTCTTTCCACCTTTCCCTTCAACAGTGAATCATGTCTATTGTCACACTTCAGTTTATTAGGAGATAGTTGACTGAACTGCCTGCCATTGCATTATAAGACTAGTCTAGAGTGGCATTAGCTGACCTTTACATGTTCAAAGGTGAACAAAATGTTTTACCGTGTTTCCAGTTGGTCCAACTAGATTGTTTGGAAGTGGTTGTTTGTGTGTGCGCGCGTGTGTATGTGTGTATGTAAGTTTGTGTGTGCGTGTATGTGCATGTGTGTTTGTATATGTGCATGTGTGTGTTTGTATGTGTGCATGTGTGTGTTTGTACGTGTGCATGTGTGTGTTTGTACGTGTGCATGTGTGTGTTTTGTGTATTATACGTGGAGAGTAAAACCCGTTGATTGCTCAGTCTTGCACTTCACAAGCATACAAACATACACGCTTGCATTGTTGTGTGAGTGAGCGAGTGTCGAGGTGGCTGGCTAGGTGTGAGTCTCGTGTGAACTGAATGAGATTTCTCTCAGACCTTCTCACTTCCTATTTTTCCTAGTGTCCCTAATAGTCACCATTGCCTGCCAGCAGGCGGTGCTCATGTGCGTGTGACTGTATTAACGTGTGGACAAGTGGTGAGATTCCTTGGCGGACTTTTCCCTTTGCCATGTGTCACACCTCCAGGGATAGCGTCATGGACATTGTGTCACTATGCAGGAGTGTTGTGATAGCTCTTCAGGAAATGGAAGCAGAGAGTGCACTTGTCTTGGTAGCCCATTTAACAGTGCAGTTGTTAATTGTGCTTTACATCCCTCCTCCCCCTCCCTCCTCCCCCTCCCTCCTCCCCTCCCTCCTCCCCTCCCTCCTCCCCTCCCTCCTCCCCTCCGGTATTAGTGTCTACTCAGGATATATTATCCTTTTTTTTGTACTTTCTCCTTCACACTCTTACATGAGTGTTTGTGTTCAATTAGCATCTGCAGTTAGAAAGAATACTGTATGCTTATTTAAAACAGTTGTACCACTTAACTCCTCTCCCATAAGGTACACGTGAACACACACACACACACACGCACACGAACACACATGTACAGGCATCCATCTTATCTTGTGTGTGTGTGCATGTGTTTGTTTTAACTTCCTACATGTGTCCCTCCTTCTCTGTCTTCTCTCTTCCATTGTTTCTAGTTACATCTTTGCCAGGCTCTCACACAGTCAACCCATACGACACGATAGAAGCGTTGATTCAGCAGCAGGAACGGTCACACTCTCAGTCGCAGCAGTCTCCCACGGTGATGCGTCTTCCCAGCACGCCAGACCCGCCCGCTAAAGAGCAAACCAGAGTTAAAGGGAGGATGACACCGTATGCTTTCTTTGTGCAGCATAGGTGAGAGGGAAGGAAGGAGGCAGGGAGTTGATGAAAGTCCTACTTTAGGTTCTGGGTGTGTTAGCATGTGCACTCTTGTGTTGGTATGTTCCCGTGGGAGGGGGTAAGCTGGGGGGTGTAGAAGTGTGTGTGTGTGTGTGTGTGTATGATGTTTGCAATTAGCCTGAAGATGTAGGTGATTGTGTATCTTTTCAGAGAACGGCGTGAACTATGTACACCTTAGTAAGTGTCACTAGCAACTTCTGAGTAATGTTCTGGACTAGCGCTCACTGGTTCAGTCCCTCTCTACAATCACACAAACACAGATACACACACATGTACTCGCTCATACATATGCACACACACTTGTTCATTCTCTCTCTACAATCATACACACATGCACACACACATTTGCACACACATACACACATAGAACTCATACACACACTTGTTCATCAAACACACATAGCAAGGGATTGCTATATACCGCTGAGGGTAGAAGTAGTTCCCGTGCATAGAAAGACAGATGATTTGATGAAATGGTAAAGGATTGATACGATGGTTTGATTTAACCTCAAAGCTGGCAGTGAACGTGCAATTATCGGACAAGCTATCAGCAGCCTTCACTACTTGGGAGTTGTTGTAGTGTGAAATTGTACACACTAATTGCTGAGTGTTATGGTATGGACGGACGTGTGGTCATCCTGCCGGAATCCTGATCAATCCTGTCCAAATCTTGGATCAATTCTGCCGGAATCTTGAACCTTATTTGAATCCTGATCAACCCTGTTGGAATCCTGACCAACACACTGGAATCCTTAACCATGCCAGAATCCTGATCAACCCTGTTGAAATTCTGATTAGCCCTGGCGGAATCTTGATCAGCATGCTGGAATCCTGATCAATCCTGCTGCCAGTGGTGCACGATTCACTCGATAGACAGTTTTGTTCTTTAAAAATATTTCTCCCACTATTGGCGTCAAAAACTTAAGAAAAAGTGTCTGTGTTAGTCATCTTGTAAGATATACATCATGACCTTGTCTTATCCCATCTCTCAACTCTGAGCATGTGAGCATGTTTAGTGCACTGGGGAAGATGCCCATTTTTTAGTAGCCGTGGTTGATTTCAGTTATGTCTATCCAATGGTATACACTGGTTCAATGGCAAGAAACCCTTACCGACTCAAAATTAATTTGGAATTCAATATTCTTTCAATAGGACTATGTCCATATATGCATATATTGGGGTTGGGGTTGGGAGGGGGGATTGGGACCATTTCGGGATAAGTTTGGTGTTAGCTAGTACTTCAGCACGCAATGTGACATTTGTACACATTTAGGATTCAGTGGAATTGTTTGAAGCAAAAATGTGATTTTGGTGTTATTGTAATTGTTATTATACCTCATCTGAAGTGGGTCTTCTCTTAGTCGGGCATAATTTAACCTATTCACTATTGGAATAAGATGTAAGCTGCTCTACCTGGCCATCCAGATAGCTGTGGCTATCTGACTCACCGACTGGCTGTCTGTCTTACTCACTGGCTGTCTGTCTAGCTCACTGGCTGTCTGTCTCACTGACTGTCTAGCTCACTTGCTGTCTGTCTAGCTCACTGGCTGTCTGTCTAGCTCACTGGCTGTCTGTCTCACTGACTGTCTAGCTCACTGGCTGTCAGAGAGTTGAGCTAGACAGCCAGTGAGCTAGACAGACAGCCAGTGAGCTAGACAGCCAGTGAGCTAGACAGCCAGTGAGCTAGACAGCCAGTGAGACAGACAGCCAGTGAGCTAGACAGACAGCCAGTGAGCTAGACAGTCGGTGAGCTAGACAGACAGCCAGTGAGCTAGGCTTTCGGCAAGTGGCAGTTTGTGTGTGCGTGTGTAAGTTCATTCAGTGGCCTTTGGGTTGCTGTAGCTGACTGGCATACGTATGTGTGTTTGTATGGCTTTATAGCTATTGTTTGTATACATGTGTGGGAGGGTGCATGTGCAAGAGGGAGTGTGTGGGTGCATGGACATGTATGTATGTATGTATATATATTGTGTACATATGTGTGTGCGTGTAAGCTATTACGATGTGAGTAGGATGACATTGATCAATACTTTGTGCATGCCCTATTGGTCTATTGAATAGCAGTTGTCTTTTAGTTAGAATTATTTCAACTTGCCGAAGGTCTGGTTTATGTCACCAAACTGGCTGCACTACAAGTCTAGAGATCCAATCTTTTAGTAGTATACATGTAGTTATAATCGAGGATTAAGGACTCGGGGGGGGGAGTGTATTTGAGTTCAGTTCATTAAGTATGTCCATATACTGATGTGTATAGGATATATAATGTTACATGTTGATGTGCTAGTATGAGGATGGTTGGTTATGTGCACACTGACAGCTACTAGTGATTGATTATGAAGTCCCTCACAACAACACACAACCATCCTGACGACAACACACGACCGTCCTCATAACAACACACGACCATCCTCACGACAACACACGACCGTCCTCACGACAACACACGACCGTCCTCACGACAACACGCGACCATCCTCACAACAACACGCGACCATCCTCACGACAACACATGACCGTCCACACGACCGTCCTCACGACAACACACGACTGTCCTCACGACCATCCACACGACAACACACGACCATCCTCACGACAACACATGACCATCCTCATGACAACACATGACCATCCTCATGACAACACATGACCATCCTCACGACAACACGCGACCATCCTCACGACAACATGCGACCATCCTCACAACAACACACAACCATCCTCACAACAACACATCTACTAGCTGTGACTAGTGTAGATTCATTAGTGTATGTATTATACTCTGAATTCTCAATGGCATGTATAAATAGTTCTCTCCCTCCCAAACATTGTATTATTCAATACATTACAGAGCAGTACCATGAGGGAGATGTATTCCTTGAATGGCAGGCTGGCAGTGTTACATTTCTTGTGGCAGTAGTTTTCTTGCTGGCCAATAATATAGAATAATAAGACTTTGTTAAAGGCCACAGTGAAAGGGCTTTCTATCACTATCTTTCCTGACTCACTCACATACAAAACAAGATACTACAGAAGATAGTTAAAAGAGCTTCTTGTCGAGTTTCTTTGTGCAATGGATTGTCTTGTTAGTAGGTTGCTCTTCAGTGATAACGGAAGAAACCTTCTTGTTTGAATCTCTTTCTTGCTCTTGTTCTTTTTCCAGGAGGGATTTCTATCGGCAGCAGGGCGTCCCAGTGCAGTTTACCCCATTCTCCAAAGAGTGTTCGGCTCTTTGGAAGAGTATGACGGACGAGGAGAAGACCAAGTACCAGAAGATGGCAGAGGAAGACCGGGAGAGATACAGAAGGGAGGTGTCGGGTTTTGACAAGCCGCTAGCTAAAGATGGCACCCGAAGAGGCAGAAGAAAGAAGGAACCTGGGCAGCCCAAGAGAAACATGTGAGTGAAAAGAAGTTCATAGCATAATTTTGAATAAGGGATTGTGAGGGATATCTGTACCAGGTAGTAGTTGGGTGGTAATGACCTGCTATAACATCTACTTCTTTTTTTTCTTTCTTTTTTTCTTTTTTTTTTTCTTTTTTTTTTTTTTTTTTTTTTTTTTTTTTTTTTTTTTTTTTTTTTTTTTTTTTTTCTTTTTTTTTTAGTTTCAAGATACAGCTCAGAGCAGCATTGTGTAGCATTATTTATTGTAGCATTATTTATTTGTTTTGGCCGTTGCCATGGTGGCCATCATTATGGAATTTAGTTGGCCGGGATAGCTGGCAGGCCCCCACTTCATCATGTTCGTTAGCCATCAGACTATATCCCATAGTTCTCTGTGGTTCTCCACGGTTACGCACATTCATGTACAGGAAGATAGCTGGCTGTTACGTACAAGTGGATTAAGGCGTGCTCTAATTCCTGGACAATGGCATGGACTGTGGTCACTAGTGCAGTTACTTCTGCCGCCAGTGACATTGCGTTTGAGACGGTTGATAGTTGAAGAAGGGGAATCCGGCATATGTGTGTGCATGTGTGCACTCTTGTGTGCATGTGTGGTGCGTTTGTGTGTGTGTGCGTGTGTGTGTGTGTGTGTGTGTGTGGGTGTGTGTGTGGTACTGAGAGGCCGGTGCACTGGAGCACAGATTGTTTAGTCCCTACTGCCATTTCCCATACCAGCCTTACAAGGAAACTTTGCACCAGTAGCATTCCATTGGCAGGCTAGCTGCATAATGCTATGCTTGGTCCAAGTCGGATACTTTTAGTGGGAGCAAGCAGGAGGAAGGGAGGGGGGAGGGGGGGGTATGCAGCCATTCTTAGTTGAAATTAATTCTCTGTTCATACCTCCGATACAATATTAAAACTTGCTTACCATCAGCTGAACTCAGTGTTATTGCTAGTGGATGAAGTTTTTAATATACATTTATAGTACATGTCATCACACAATGCTTCGCTTCAGTTCAGTTCAGTTAGTTGTAACTCTTTTTTGAATGTGTGTACATTATATATATATATATATATTCCAGGTGTGCTTTTCTCCACTTTTGTTCGGTGAAGAGGCCGAAGTTGAAGCAAGAGAACCCTTCTCTGAGTGTGGGGGCCATGGCCAGGCAGCTGTCTTCAGCATGGAAGCTCATGACTCTGGAACAGAAGCAACCTTACGATGAGATGGCCCAGAGAGACAAACAGAGGTACACAAAAATAGAAATATATATATATTGTATTCATGAAAATAGAAAGCAAGGGGTGAGAGTTAAATAGATTATTACTGTGGTATGTGTATTTATATATAGCTCTTGATCTTTAAGGGTAATTATAGATATAAAATTACCAGCTTTTTTTTTTTGTTTGGACTTGGAAGCATATTTGTGTGGTGGTTGTCATGGTAACTCCAACGGGAATCTACAGTTTGAAACTTCCATAGACATGTGCTTTTAGACCAGCATAGTTTAGCCAGCCTGACTTCACCTCCACAAGGCCACTGGCACCCTCAGGTCTCTCTCTTTCTCTAGCTCATGGTGTCATCCTTCTGTGGGTTGGCCTTTGCTGCAGGTCGTGTTGTGTTGTTTTGTTAGAGGTGAGAGAGGGCAGGGTTCTTGCATACTAGTGCGAGGGAGATGATGTGTGAAAATCATTCATGCACGATGTGCAATGGAGGATGCTCCCAATTCTCTTAGGAAAACAATGCCCACAGCTCAGGCCACCAATACCGCGTGGAACACTCCAGGAAATCTTGCTGTTTGTGGATGGTAAAGGTGGCCACTGGATAGAAAGTAATTATTAATTTATGGAACGGTTGTTCAGAATAACCTCCATATTGCTGGAGCCTCTAGGACAGCAGACCTAGATGGCTTCTCTTGTTGCTGTACAACCTTGTGACACACATGTTTGTATGTGCATGTGTTTGGTGAGGGGTAGTAGAGGGCTACTGCACTACAACAAATTAAGGAGGGTGATATTGTGTGTGTGTGTGTGTGTGTGTGTAGATATGAGCAGCAGAAACAGGCGTACGAGGCTGGCTATTCTGCGGCATTCCTGCGCAGAGATATGTCTCCCACTTCTGCTGGCGTCCACCAGCACTCGGTGGCGGGGAACACGTCGGGGGCGGGGACTTCCACGGGGATCATCCCTCTCAACCAGGTCATCACACCGCGCCACAGACGGAGAAAGAAGGACCCAGATATGCCCAGACGTAACATGTAAGTGATGATGGCGATGGCTAGCTGGTTGGCTGGTCGGCTGGTCGGTTGGCTGGTTGTATTGCAACGAGAAAAAGAAGGAAAAAAATTAAATTTTGTCTGTGTCAGTCATTGCATAAGAGCAGAGTTTACCTCCAGGAAGTTAGCCTGAGGGCGTGACAATTGCTGCATTCATGGCACATGAGTTTGTATAGTGACAGTCAAGCCCAGTGTTCTATTCCGCCGCACATGTTGTGTGTGTGTGCGTGTGTGAGCTTGACTGTCGTAGTAGGTCCTGGCTAAGTTCCGGTACGTACTTGTCGCACAATCTTACATTGGACCCAAGTCACCTGACCCGGGACAGTCTTCTACTCTTAGTATACACATATATACACACAGAGTACCTATAAGGGCTTGAGTTACACCAACCAGTAGAGGAATCTAAACCCCCCCAGTGTTTCCCTGTCTACCTACCTTCCCTGTCCATGGCTTGGCATTAACGCTGTTTGTGGTTGGAGAAACTTGAGAATGGGCCCTGTTGTTGGAAATGAAGGCATTTTTGTGGTTTGTGTGGCATACAAAGGAGATGATGTTCAGGCCATCAGTAGCTTGGCAGGGCAGGCTGGTTGGCTGCACTTCTACTGGTCTGGAGGGAGTAAATAAATATTGTATAGTCAATGCTCCATCACTTTTGGTAGGATGGGTGGGTTGGGAGAGAGAGAGGGGTGTGTGTGTTGTAGGAAATCCTGAAGGAGTCCTATAGTTGGTACAGTATGGATTTGTTGTTGTTGTGCGAGAAAAGTTGGACAAAACTCTTCATTATGTTCATATAATGCTTTTGGTTTTTTTAATCAATTTGGTTTTTATTTTAGTTTTTGGATGAGTCTTTTGTATTGGCCTAAGCTCTAGAGACCTCCACTGTTACAGTTATTACCAGTCAATGCACTTGTTATGGAAACAGTCTCGTACAGTTAGAATGTGCCACCATTGTTCTCCTTTACTGTGTTTGTTTGTGAGCTTTCTGTACCATTAGGGCTTCCTGTTACTTCTTCCTTCCCAATTCCCTCCTCCCTTCTCTTGTCCTCTTATCTTTTTCCTCCATTCCTGATAGTTGAGTGTTCTTCTTCCCTTCCTCCCAGCCGTCAGCTGTGTTCAACACTTTACTCCATGGCCTTATGGTGGGTCATCTTAAGTTCATTTGGAGTCTCTCAGTTGCTTTCAGACTTTGTCTTTGGCTCCCTGCCAGCGTTTAATTGGTTGCTGGATGTCCTTAGCTGGGATGTTGATCTGTTTGCACTGTACAAATATCATTGGACCGGTACAAAGTTTCTTGTTTTTCTAACATTCTGATTCCATTGTGGGTTAATTGGATTACCCGAGCCTTGAGGTTGATATTCTGGCAAATGATATCAAGATGTCAGACGGGCTGTGAGAAGGAGAGAGGTGCGATGATGTTCCAGGAGTTGGCATGTTAATTTGATTTAGGACTTCTGATATTATTTTATAGTACAAGATAACGAGAAGATGTGTGTTTATGTGTGTGTGATGAGAGAGGGTGTGTGCATGATGAGAGAGGGTGTGTGCATGTGTGTGTGATGAGAGAGGGTATGTGCATGTGTGTGTGATGAGAGAGGGTGTGTGCATGTGTGTGTGAGGAGAGAGGTTGTGGTGTGTGTGTGTTTGTGCATGTGTGTGTGGGATGAGAGAGAGTGTGAAAGAGAAGACCCATCTGAACTTGCTTTGAAAGATAAGGTGAAGGCATAAGACATGCATTATAATGCTACCTTATTTTCTCAGTCATTGATAGTTCGCTGGAACTTAGCTCTGGAGTAGGTAGCTGCACATGAGCTGTGTGAGCTCCCAACTTGTGGGCAGCTGGTTGTTGTTGGGTGCCGAATGCTCTGCCATCAGTTTTGGTAGCTCCAGTGGGAAGAGAGGAGAAAGATGCCTCTTCTGTTTTACCAGCAGCAAGGCGTATTGTTTGGCTGACCAAGTTGTGTCAACACGCTAAGTTATTATGAAAAACATGTGGTTGATTCTATGAGCCCAATAGTGTTGACAGCAACAAGTTTGGCCGCGGCCACCCAGACCCTTCTGTTATCTTTGAGAGTGTTTCTGGTTTGCTGCTCCCTGGGTTGAGGGTGGAAACACTTGCTGCAGTTGGACGAGAGGGGCTACCAGTATTATTAGTACAAGCTGACCTTTAGGCACGAGTCATGTTGGCGTGGACCCCGTGACTGTGGGGTGGTGTCGGTGGTTTGATCTTTGGTGTGCTGAGTTTCGTTTGTGCAGTCCATGTAGGTAGTTAATCATGATGTATGTCAAATGCAGTGGTATCACAATGATAAGGAGGAGACGACATTATAAAACGTTGTTGTTGTTGTTGTTGTTGTTTTGTTTAGCTAGAAAACACTTTATCCAAGTGTTGTTTTCATCTCTTCTTGCCCATCCCCTCCATGTTTACACTGGGCTTCACGTGGCAAAGCCACAATCAAATTAAGTGGGACACGATTACAAGTCTGACCACAGTTGCTTTTTCAAAGGAAAGAAAAACTGACCTCTTGAAAGTGGAATTTCTGTAAGCATTAGGTTGGTGTACGGAGAGCATCTGGAAGAGGGTTAGTGCCGTATGCTCAGCTTCAAGTTTTGACTACTACTAGAGCTGAACGTGCAGGTTCATTAAAGCAAGATACGTGATCAAAATTATCATGCTCGTATAATTTCATTTTCTCCCTCTTTCTCTTTTTTTTTTTTTTCTTTTTTTCCTTCCGTATATTATTTGTTTCTTTGCTTTAGTTTTCCTTCTTTCTTTTGTTCATTCTTTTTGGTGGCAGTATTCCAGGTGTCTGGTTCCCGTGGTATCCAGCTAAGTAAACACTTAATCTTCTCAGTTCTCAGCAGTAGTTGCTCTCTGCTGGAATTCCCTCGTGTTCTCTCTACCTGAGTTGTGTTATCTTACGTACAATGCTCTTCTATAGGAGAATGACAACGCAACATTTCTGATATCTGTCGCGATACCAGGAGGAGGCCAAACAGTTTTCTGCTTCCAATTGTTCTGGGCACAACCTGGGCCTTACTGGGCTGCCTCCGACAAGACCTTCTGCATTCAGGCTCTGGTGCTTGCGTGCATGTTTGCTTGCATAGGTACACTCCTTTTGTTCTACTTCTGAGCTTACAAGTTATTCTACATGTTGCTGACAGGCCGACTGTTTATGAGCCATTGTTTGAAGTTGCATCGATTCTGAGGGAAGTCCGAGAGAGCAGAGTTTCTAGGCCACGCCCAGCAATCTGTCGGCTCTGTTTGTTTTTCATCGGGTGTACATAGATCAAGAGATTATTTGTTTTAGATGTGACGTTACTAGCCACTATCTGCCAGTGGTTGAATGAATGAGAACGGCGTGCACATGTCTGCATTTGTTGTGTGGGTGTGTCTGTGTGGTAAAGTGCGGGTTTTTGCAGGTTAAACTATTGGCGGCGTGGTATTCTTAGGATGGGGGATTGGAGAGTTGGGGGGGAGGGGGGGCTGTTTGGTAAAATTCGATTCCACACCAGTGAAATATGGAGAAAACATTCTGTAGTCTGATTGCTGTCATGAATTGGTCCCGATTAAGGACCCCTTACCATGTGGTGAGAAACCCGGTAACACACTATCCCAATGGAGCGAGTGCTCATTGGTGCCCAGATACAAACGATGCCTGACCAGTGTGGTGAGTTGGTCTCCGCCGTGTGGTACTGGTCATCATGTGCTAAACACCCAGCTGATGCAGGTGATGCTGATCCACACTGCCACTGGTTGCCTTGTTCCCTTGAGCTCAGATACAGGTGAGGGAGACGCACACGGACATGGGGTGCGTGTAAGACAGTGAGTGACCTTTGTTACTTGGGATCAAGTACCCTTTGTATCAAGTTTCAGTGTCACATTTCAGTGGGTTATGGTGTGAGGTTGAGGAATTTAGTGGGTGGCGGTGAGCTATGGTTTTATGGGTGTGGTACCTTGGGGCGCGGGGGGTAGGCTACTATGCATGCCAAGAAGGAAAACAAAGAGCAAACTGGCTTCCTCTGCATTCCCTACTGATTTAGCCTAGAGAGCATGCTCAGTGGGTTTCAGATACTTCAGGAGCTCATAATGTTCTTGTGATTATAATAATAGCAAATTTCTCCCATTCTAGCAGCCAATATTATGTTAATTAAAACTTAACCCGATGTTTTGACTTCTTGCTGAAGTCCTCTTCAGGGGTCCTTCAGCAAGAAGTTGAAACATCGGGTTAAGTTTTAATTAACATATTTGCTGTTAGAACAAAAAAAAAATTGCTATTATTATTTCGGCCGAGAATGACTGAATCGTTCTTGTGGTTGTTATCTAGTTTATTTGTTTATATTTTTTCTCCACAGGTCGGCCTTCATGTTCTTCAGTTTAGAGCGACGTCCCGACGTGAAGGCGGAGAACCCGGAGTATGGTGTGGGCAAGATGGCTCAGTGCTTGTCTGAACGCTGGAAGACCATGAATGCCAGTGAGAAGGACCAGTACGAACAGATGGCTCGCAAGGACAAGGAGAGATACGAACAAGAGCTGAAGGCGTTTAAGCGTGGGATGTACAAAGGGGACGGGCTGACTGCCAGACAAGTGGCGCACTCCGTATCGGGTAGAACTATTCCTCCTCCTGCCACGCCCCAAAATCATCGCACATCCGTATCTCTCATCAGCCCACGTGGAGTGCCTGCTGTGGGTAGCTCGGTAGCGACCACGCCCATAGCAGCGGCCACTGGGCTAGTGATAGTAGGTAAATCTCCGAATCCATTGGTGTCAGACGAGGAAGAAGGAACTCCTTCCGGTGACGAGCTGGACCATCTCTGCGAATTCTATCAGTAGTCATGCCAATAATGCCTCTAAGGCATTCCTTGCATGTAAAACAGGAAGTAAATAAATAACTAAATATAGAGCAAGACAGCACCTATTTGCCTTCTTCACATAATCAAACTTTTGTTAATTAACTATACCTTTAATGCTTGCATCATGTGGTCAGTCAATCATCATGTCAGCCCCGCCCCCTTTTCCCTGTAGCTCCTCCAGCACTACCCTGCTCCACTGTGGATTTAGTAGCGTCGTTCTTCCGGAGACAATTGTGTGCAGTTTTAGATTCGCTCGCTAGCAAGAGACTTGAGTGGCTGAACTCACCAGTGAAGCAGAGTTTAGAAGATTAATTTTTATGGCTAGTTACATTATCTACAACTTTTTTTTTTTTTTTTTTTTTTTTTTCTTCTTTCCCCACTTGTTTGCACCACCAGTGAGTTATTTTTCTGTGTCATGTAAATGCAGGAAATTTGACTTTTAATCTTTTTTTTCTTTTCTTTTTTTTTCTTTGTGTGCACTTTTTGAGCCATATTTATTTTGTTTCTGCTCATATAGATTGGTTTTTTTTTATTCATATATGCCAAATGCAAACTCTAGTATCACTATTATTCAGCACTGATTTAATAGCTTACATACTTTTCTTTTGTGTTAATCTTGTTTTTAACCCATTAAAGTTTAAAAAGAAATACTCTTGAACTTTGTTGTGGGCGTGGCACGCTGAATTATACATGCGCGCAAGTATTGTAAGTATAGAGCGCAGGTAAAGAAGAGGTGGGTCTGGCAGATTGAGAAAGAATTCTCTAAAGCATGCGAGAACTATGGGCGAACACCATGATAAGCAAATCAAAAAGACGGAGCAAGACGAAAAAGATGCTCTACCGCAACTTCAAAGCGGGCTCCTTGACTACTGACGAACACTATCTGAAGAGGGCGGGGCTGCGTGGGAGGAAGATAGCCCTTTGCTACCTCCTCGTTGTGGGCATGCTTCTGTTTTCCTTGGGGCACTTGATGGTATGTACCTTTTATATTACCAGCCTCTGTGATGGAATCCATCCTAACTTTAATGGACCTACCATAGCTCACCATGAGTTAATGTATCCGGATAGTAACACAGATAGCTTCATGACCTAAATAAAAGACATTGCTCAGTTTCCTTTAGTCATTGCTATCATGCCAACTTGCTAAGTTTGAAAGTGAACACGTGCACATGCATACATAAGAAAAGTAAACTTTGACCCAAATTTACTTTTGGTGTAATGAATTATTGAGCTATAGTATATATATTGCTTAATTCTGTAGATGTGCTCCCTCCTTGTTGTGCGCTGTTTAGCGCCCCTTTACTTCCCTACTTCTGATTGGCATTCAGCCCCAGTTTAACACTCGCTGTTAAGCGCCCATTTCCTTACCGTTTGAAGTTATATGCAGGGGCACTCAACAACCTTCACCTACAACATGCTTTACTTATACAAGGCAACTAGCAGCCTAGCAACATGAAATACTTTTTAATAAACTTGTATCAATTACTCAAGAAGTGTTAACCTATTTACATTTTCCTCATGAAGCATTTCACAATATAAACCTGCTCTTGGCTGTTTATCACTGTAGCTATGCAATGACTGAAAGCATCAAGCATAATAGCATACCATAAAGTCTGAGCCTCTGGCAGTCCAGGTGCTAAAAGTTGTTTTCTTTTAACAAAACAAACAAACATGACTTGGATCTGATTAATTAAACTGAGTGTAGATGAGAAAGACAGCAGGCACTACACTAATTACAATGGATAGATAGTTCATTTTCCATGTCCTGAGGCTAATTAGGTGGCTTTATTCTGCCTCTGGCTTCCCCAAGCTTGTTTTCATTGTAGATATCTCCCACATTGCACTATTCACTACAGCTATTGAGACTCGCCAGCACATGTGTATTAGCATGTTATGTGGCTAGGCACACAATTAACAAGATTACTTTCCTAGGTGACTTGTGCAATCCTTGGAGTGCTGAGGTTTGATGTGAATGGCTTTCCTTTCCTCCAGCAAGCATCTTCCTCCATTGTTTGGCCGAGAGGAGGGAACCTCAGCAATGTCACCATTGCTACTCCACACAGCATCAGTTCCTTCCTCAACCAATCACTGACCCTGAGCTCGTCCAGGCAACAAAAGGTGTGGGAATACAGTACCGTGGGCGGGTAGGACGTTAGAAAATGTTTGTCATTACTTGTGTAAATCAACTATAAAAAACTCCACTTTGCAAATTTACCTTCTCGTATTTATAAATGAAATGTCTGGGCTCTTTTCAGTGGTGTAGTAATGAATTGTTGTTGTTGTTGTTGTTGTTGTTGTTGTTTTTCCAAAAAATTTAAAGCTGCAATATTTAGTCACTATAGTTTATGAGATTGTTATTGAATGGTCAGCATAGATGTTTGTTCGCATGTTTAGAATAGTTGTGAGGCAGAGACATTGTTACTGTGACATGGTATTACCACATCCTCCTATGGTACCATAACCTCCTTGTATTGCACGTGTAGATCAAACTTGAGAGCAGGAATATTTCTAGCTTTTCTTCTTTTTCCACCTCCAATTCTTCAACAGCACTTACTGCCGATTCATTTTACGTGGTTAACTCTTCACCAAGCCGTTCTCTGGCTCTCTACATAAACCGCACCCACATGCAAGTCGAAGAACTTTCAGTGGCATCAAACCTTACTTCCACCTCGATCACAACCCCCAACGTGAGTTTAATGTGCATGCGATATATCATGTGAGTTGGGTAGGTAAAGATCATTAACTGGTGTAATCCTATTGTACAGCTCGTTGAAGTGAGAAACATGGAATCACCTCAGCAACTAGTTTTGAGAGGAGCTGGAGGTGTGGCATTCAGGGCTCAAAGCATGGACGTCACTTCCAATGGAGCACTTAGTTTGAGTGCACAGGTACGTTACAGTAGCTAGTATGACCGTTTATATTGAGATCAGGGACAATTTGAATTATCATTGTTCTTTATTTTTAGGGTGCATTACGGGTCAATTCTGCCAATGGCGTACGCCTCAATATGACCACGCCCATCAGCAGTGCTAATTACCACATTTGCGTCATAAACGGAACTTTGCTTGTTGTCCCTAGCAACCCACTCAGATGCAGGGGAAACCGTCCTTAGCTAGGTAATAAATCATTTGCAATTATGGCATCTTAAAATATATATTCTCTGGAAAAAAAAAAAAAATTCTAACTGCTGGTCTGGGATAGTTCTCTCATGTATTTTGTACGAAACAATAAACACCTTCATAGAGTGGGGTGTGTCCCAGGAGGAGAAAGATCCGTGCATGGGCACACACAACGACTATTTCTATTTGTTGGTGTGGCCTTGTCATTACCCACTTCAATGCCAGACCTCTGCGATAATAGATACTGTCATATTCCTTAATTTAAACAGCCACTTCTCTATAATTTGATGCAGCAGACAAAGAAAGACCAGCTGTGGACAATATTTCCTCCTTGGATACAGCATGTTATTGATGAATCCACAACATGGGACCAACCCAGCAGACAACATGCCATGCACAGCCAGCCAGGGAAAGGTGTCACACAATGAAGGACTCTGTCCTTACAATGGACTCGTCCTCACCTCCCGCCATGTTCACTCCCATTCAAGACTCCATGTATAATTCATTGAATGAGTGGGAGGAGCATAAATTAATTAAATGTGATAAATAGGTAATTTGAATGCTAATGGCATGTACATATTCAATGCCCATTTTTCAATTACTGTAGATGAAGTCAAGTTGTTACAAGGTGTTAAAACTAAATATACTACTGGAGAGATCACGGGGGGGGGGGGGGGGGGGGGGGGGAGTGAAATGGCAGGGGAAATTTTTTCAAACTCCCCACCTTTGATTACGTAGATTCTGAAAGCATTAAAGCAAAATTGTATCCATATTAGTAAACTTGTTAAGTGAGAGGGGAAGAAGAATTATTACAAATCTTCTTTCATGCTCATACATACATCAGCTCTCAACACTTGTGCTGCATCAAAGTATAACAGACATGGACATGTTAAATTCTATCACTCCACAAGGATCTCAAAGATACTATCATAGTTAAAGTCCTATCTAGTGGCGTCAGGTGAACTATAACCTGGTGGAGAAAGTTCCTCATTGTATGGTCACTTGCTAGTGTGGGAGACCACCTGCCAAACACCCACACCCCGGATACCTCTTACTAATACCAGGCCACATGTGCTCCTAAATTGCAACTACCAAAACAACAACAAACCCTGCAGGCATGTTCATTTACTAGTAGTAGTCATTGAAATATGTTGCCTTCACAAAATCGTAAAGACGCACAAGTCAAGCCGTTTTTTTTAAAGGACTCGTGAACTCAAGTATGGTAAGCCACAGGTCAGTAAAGACACACAAATAAAGGCAGGTGCCAAGTTGAACTGATAAAGGATGATCAGCAGTCGTTATGATGCATGAAATGAGGAAAAGATCATCAAATGCATGTCTGGGTGTAACATTTGTTTACTCTGAAATAATTTGGGATGAGGCAGGCACAAGGCAACTTCATGCACTAGCTATGGTGCTCAAGTTACTGATAAACAAATTCTATCCCCACCTCCCTTTTAACTCCAGCTCTACTCTGTCCAATTCAATATCACTTCAAAATTTTTGACTTATTTTAAATTTAGAAGACAACAAGATTTCAACAGTTACATTGAACAACAAAAGAAGATCAGGAGTAAAAAATCACACCAACAAATTTCTCTGGTTTATTCAGAGTAATCACGTGTGAAGCATCAGGTAGTAGTAGTAGTTCATTATAAGAAAGAAACAAAAAATTTGATGCAATATAATATACAAAAAGTCACAAATAGATGATCTATTATGTCTATACATAAAAATAAACTGCAACTATTACACACATTACACAGACACCGCTTTGACACAAATAAATACAATAAAAATGGCCGCAGTGATACACCTTATCTCGGTCAACTGAAATACAAAGAAAAACATCAGAGTACATAATAATTCCACAATAACCTTAATAACCTCCAGCATATTCATTATTATCATGTGTGCGCCCATAACATACATGCGCAGAGTTACATTAACATGTTACAAGTATAGCAACCTATTCCGGCTAGCCTACTACTGAACGGACTGCTTGACGATGACTCACTCCACTGTCTCGCTGTAGTCCTCCACATCTGCATTCATCTGCTGAAGACTCCCGTACAATGATAAGTATGATGGGCGATCTTCTGCATTCTAAACTCACACAAACAAAAAACAACAACAACAAACCTTAAAAAACAAAACAAAAAACAAACAAAACAACAAACACACAACAATAGGAATCCACACACCACACTGACTATCACTCTACACCCCAATACACCTACAGAGAAGAGTTAATCAACAGCTTCTAGAGACCAAGATGAAAAGGGTCAAAATACGTCACATTCTATCACTGCAATTAAAGAGTAGCAGCCTCAGTGTCTGCTACACTACTATAGGTGCCACACTAACATCATAGTCACACCCAATACACTACTATAGGTGCCACACTAACATCATAGTCACATCCAATACACTACTATAGGTGCCACACTAACATCATAGTCACACCCAATACACTACTACTATAGGTGCCACACTAACATCATAGTCACACCCAATACACTACTACTATAGGTGCCACACTAACATCATAGTCACACCCAATACACTACTATAGGTGCCACACTAACATCATAGTCACATCCAATACACTACTATAGGTGCCACACTAACATCATAGTCACATCCAATACACTACTTCATAGTCACACCCAATACACTACTATAGGTGCCACACTAACATCATAGTCACACCCAATACACTACTATAGGTGCCACACTAACATCATAGTCACATCCAATACACAACAGGTTCAGTGGGAAATGATGCTCATAAAGCTTATCACTTTTATATTGCTAAATGAAGCACAAGAAGTAAAAACTTGTCAGTCAACAATGGATACTTCACTGGCTGAAACAGAGCAGCACAATGCACGGAGCAACTCACTGGTAGCCAGCATTTTCTCATGAGGTCATAAATTTCCGGGGGACAAAGTTTAGGTTTCTCCAATCTGTAGCCCATCAGCACTTCATCCAGGACTTGTGAATTTGTGAATGTTGGGTAAGGGGTCTTCCCTCCTGTCCACAGCTCCCACAACAGGATACCTAGCAGAGACAAACACAATGGACCATCACCACTTCAACAGAATCTATATAATACACTTGTGTGTCGACAATAATGTATATTCAACAATTTGTTGGCTGAGCCAGGTTGGTAAAGCGTCATCAGTAATGGGTGGTAAAGCGTCATCAGTAATGGGTGGTAAAGCGTTGTTGGTGGTAAGTTGGTAAAGCATCATCAGTAATGATGCTGGTGGTGTGTATTATGAGGACAACGGTGTGAACAATTCATCAGCTGCGCCGAATTGGTAAAAAGTGTGATCAGCACCACACTGGTGGTGGTGTGTGTCTCCATGAATACATGGATCAATAAAAATAAGTGGACTGATGCAACTAACCAATTTTTACTAGCAAAAGTTAGTATATCAAGTGCCACTGTGTGGTACTCGCTAGTAATAATATAATATGGTAAAGAGCAGTCACAAAAAAGTAATAAACCCTTACAAACAACTCTTACCAAAGGACCAAACGTCTGATTTGCTGCTGAACTTTGCGTGTGTGATGACTTCTGGTGCCGCCCACTTAATAGGAAATTTCGTGCCCTCTGAGGCCGTGTACTCGTCATCAACCACAAAGCGAGCCAACCCAAAGTCGGCCACCTTTACCACGTTACGGTCACCTACGAGACAATTTCTTGCAGCCTAAAAGACAACAGAAACTCGTGAAACAGGTTGGACCATGAGCTGGTGGCAAAATATCAATTAAATTAGTCATTCGTAATAGAAGGAACAATTTTTTTAAAATGAATTTTAGGGAACACAACCAGTAGTTATTATTAATTGCTTCAGCACAAACACAGCAAGCACACTAGCCTAGCTTCAAAGTAAGCACTACATTTCTAGAGTACAAAGTTGCTCTATAATGTGTAATCCTCAGCTAAAGTACAATTTCCAACGAGGATGGCAGTGTGTCAGCCTCTAAGGCATGCTGAAGCAAAGCAGAGTCATCTCTCTAGGATACTTGTAAGTTACACTTGGTGACCCATCTTTACATGTGTCAAATTCATTACTCCATCTCATGCACACTAATATGCCAACAAATGTATGCAAGTATGTATGTATGAATGAATGAATGAATGTATGTATGTATGCATGTATATATACTTAAACGCCAACAATTGGCTCAAAAATTTGACCAACTGATAATGTCACTCTTTCTTCTTCTTCTTCTACTACTACTACTACTACTACTACTACTACTACTACTACTAATTTGGTCTGTATTGCAAAAAAACTGCAAAGAGTCCTGCAATATTCCCCTGCAAATTCACATGCAGGAAGATCAAGCTCAGGAGGATATTAGGTAAAGGATAGCAATAAACACCTGAGCACATACTCTATAGCTACTGCCTCATCTTCCTAGGCACATAGCTAAGCACACTCATCCCACATCTTCCTAGGCACATAGCTAAGCACACTCATCCCACATCTTCATAGGCACATAGCTAAGCACACTCATCCCACATCTTCCTAGGCACATAGCTAAGCACACTCATCCCACATCTTCCTAGGCACATAGCTAAGCACACTCATCCCACATCTTCCTAGGTACATAGCTAAGCACACTCATACCACATCTTCCTAGGCACATAGCTAAGCACACTTATCCCACATCTTCCTAGGCACATAGCTAAGCACACTTATCCCACATCTTCCTAGGCACATAGCTAAGCACACTTATCCCATCCACAGCAAAAATAAAGCAGTTACTCGAGTTTGAGGGCCAAACTGCACATGCACACGTGCAACTCACAACCAGACACACCCTCCCCCCTTCCTAACAGAAGCAGCATACCAAGTCTCGATGAATAAAGCCATTCTTCTCCAGGTATTCCATGGCAGCCCCAATCTGTAAAGCCATGTCCAAGATCAACTCGGTCTTCTCCACCAGCTCTTTACGTTGCCTCAAGTACTGAAGTAGGCACCCTACACCCACCCACACAAACACACCCACATAATCATATACATATTACACAACCCATATTAAAAGTGACTAATCAATTCTGCATTTTTCCTCACCGTTCACCATGAGTTCCTGCACTATAAAGATGGGTCCTTGCTGAGTACAAACTCCATACAGCTTCACTAAATTCTCATGTTGAAATTTCCTGAGGAGAAAACAAAACAGGAAATGAGTAGCAGGGCTTCATACACTGGGTACACTGTGTGTACTAACCACACCCACTGACTAGCAGGGCTTCATACACTGGGTACGCTGTGTGTACTAACCACACCCACTGACTAGCAGGGCTTCATACACTGGGTACGCTGTGTGTACTAACCACACCCACTGACTAGCAGGGCTTCATACACTGGGTACACTGTGTGTACTAACCACACCCACTGACTAGCAGGGCTTCATACACTGGGTACGCTGTGTGTACTAACCACACCCACTGACTAGCAGGGCTTCATACACTGGGTACACTGTGTGTACTAACAACCCACTGATAGCAGGGCTTCATACACTGGTACACGTGGGTACTAACCAAACCCACTGACTAGCGGGCTTCATACAATGGGTACGCTTGGTGTGTTGTACTAACCACACCCCACTACTAGCAGGGCTCAGACACTGGGTACACTGTGTGTATACCACACCCATGAATAGGCAAGGGGCTTCATACACTGGGTACACTGTGTGTACTAACCACACCCACTGACTAGCAGGGCTTCATACACTGGGTACACTGTGTGTACTAACCACACCCACTGACTAGCAGGGCTTCATACACTGGGTACACTGTGTGTACTAACCACACCCACTGACTAGCAGGGCTTCATACACTGGGTACACTGTGTGTACTAACCACACCCACTGACTAGCAGGGCTTCATACGCTGGGTACACTGTGTGTACTAACCACACCCACTGACTAGCAGGGCTTCATACGCTGGGTACACTGTGTGTACTAACCACATCCACTGACTAGCAGGGCTTCATACGCTGGGTACACTGTGTGTACTAACCACACCCACTGACTAGCAGGGCTTCATACGCTGGGTACACTGTGTGTACTAACCACACCCACTGACTAGCAGGGCTTCATACACTGGGTACACTGTGTGTACTAACCACACCCACTGACTAGCAGGGCTTCATACACTGGGGACACTGTGTGTACTAACCACACCCACTGACTAGTAGGGCTTCATACGCTGAGTACACTGTGTGTACTAACCACACCCACTGACTAGCACGGCTTCATACACTGGGTACACTGTGTGTACTAACCACACCCACTGACTAGTAGGGCTTCATACGCTGGGGACACTGTGTGTACTAACCACACCCACCGATGCATAGTTTACTACTCATAGTTAATGTTAACTTAATCTAGGGAGTAAGGAAGATTCCAGGGCTCCCCTCTGATGAAACCATGACTTGTGTTTGGTAAGGGGTAGTTACCAATACATCCCAAGATAAATGAATTGGAGATATTACAATGTAAATAATACCTACTTAGAAGCAGCCATAGAGAAGAGACTAAAACTAAACATATGATCAGATAAGCTGAACCGTGTGACTAAATTTGAGTGGGAAGCTGTGGTTACTGAAAAGATATTGTTAATTAGCTTTAGCACAAACTTCCAATGGTGTAAACCTCAGACGTGTCGCTGCTTTCGTTTGAAAGTAATTTAATTTTTTTTTGTTAACAACTCAACTTATTAAATCTGCACCAACAACTCCCGGAGGAGTTCGCTATAATTCTCTAGTTTGAGTCACATTTTGACCACATGTCAACTGACTCTTCACCATATGTCACTCCCTCAATCTATACAATAACAATGGTAAACGACATCTGCAGAAATCAAACCATTACGCCACGTTTCCTCTTCCAGGTAGTTATATGCAAGCTGGAGGCTACACATGATTGAGGGGTAGTTATATGCAAGCTGGAGGCTACACATGATTGAGGGGTAGCTATATGCAAGCTGGAGGCTACACATGATTGAGGGGTAGTTATATGCAAGCTGGAGGCTACACATGATTGAGGGGTAGCTATATGCAAGCTGGAGGCTACACATGATTGAGGGGTAGCTATATGCAAGCTGGAGGCTACACATGATTGAGGGGTAGCTATATGCAAGCTGGAGGCTACACATGATTGAGGGGTAGCTATATGCAAGCTGGAGGCTACACATGATTGAGGAGTAGTATATGCAAGCTGGAGGCTACACATGATTGAGGAGTAGCTATATGCAAGCTGGAGGCTACACATGATTGAGGGGTAGCTATATGCAAGCTGGAGGCTACACATGATTGAGGAGCTGGAGGCTACATATGCAAGCTGGAGGCTACACATGATTGAGGGGTAGCTATGCAAGCTGGAGGCTAACATGCTTATATGCAAGCTGGAGGCTACACATATTGAGGGTAGCTAATGCAGCTGGAGGCTACACATGCTGATAGCTATATGCAAGCTGGAGGCTACACATGATTGAGGGGTAGCTATATGCAAGCTGGAGGCTACACATGATTGAGGGGTAGCTATATGCAAGCTGGAGGCTACACATGATTGAGGGTAGATATGCAAGCTGGAGGCTACACATGATTGAGGGTAGCATATGCAAGCTGGAGGCTGACACATGATTGAGGGGTAGCTATATGCAAGCTGGAGGCTACACTACATTGAGGAGTAGCTATATGCAAGCTGGAGGCTACACATGATTGAGGGGTAGCTTATGCAAGCTGGAGGCTACACATGATTGAGGGAGTAGCTATATGGCAAGTGGAGGCTACACCTGATTGAGGAGTAGCTATGCACAGGCTGATTGAGGGGTAGCTATATGCAAGCTGGAGGCTACACATGATTGAGGGGTAGCTATATGCAAGCTGGAGGCTACACATGATTGAGGGGTAGCTATATGCAAGCTGGAGGCTACACATGATTGAGGAGTAGCTATATGCAAGCTGGAGGCTACACATGATTGAGGGGTAGCTATATGCAAGCTGGAGGCTACACATGATTGAGGGGTAGCTATATGCAAGCTGGAGCTACACATGATTGAGGAGTAGCTATATGCAAGCTGGAGGCTACACATGATTGAGGAGTAGCTATATGCAAGTTGGAGCTACACATGATTGAGGAGTAGCTATATGCAAGCTGGAGGCTATGCATGATTGAGTAGCTAATAGCTAGAAATACTTGTCTTTAATTAACATACTCCTGCTTGGCCACACCCATCAACAGCCTCGCCATACTCACTTCATAACAATGGCTTCCTCTATAAAGTCATCCTCGTTCATTGCTCCCTCTCTCATCATCTTGATAGCTACATCCACTTTAGTCTTCCACTTGCCAGCCACAACACGCTGCACACACACACACACAACAGTCAGATGTTGCAATAGGTAGAGAGATTATGAACTTACCCCAAATTGACCACTGCCTAACTCTCTGCCCAGAGAGAGCTGAGACTTGTCTATCTCCCATGCTTCATCTGCAGCATACATCCACACACACATACCATGTGACAGATATATTAGTACACTGTGGACACACCCGCATACACCATGAGACAGATATATCATACACTGTGACATACATACAGTATAGCTAAATTCTAATATCAACTCATAGCCTTTGACTCCACGCTTTGTTCTCAACACACCCTAAGACTCCAGTCCTTGAAAGACTGAAGTCTCCACAACACATTAGACAAGTAACAACCGCCTTCAGTTGGGGGGACATTCCAGCCAGAATGTGAAATGTGTTGTGTACATAATAAAATGGCATGTGTGTATGTATGTGTGTGTGTATGTGTGTATATATGTGTGTGTGTGTGTGCAGATGTTATTGGTGCACAAGCTACAGTCGAAAGTTTCACAAATCTAAACAACACCCTAACCTTAAACTAAACACTCACACTGGACATCATGGATTCTGAATCAACTCACTCCTACCAACACCTTAGTAACACACACACACACACACACACACACACACACACACACACACACACACACTCACCAAAGAGTGGTGAAAGAGTGGCCAGGTTGGGTGCTAGCTGTGTGGGAGGGCGTCGTAGCCTCGTCACCAGGCCTCCTCCGTTGAGCTTGTGGTACTCGATGAGTTCCTTGATGCTAGGGAATCGATGCTTTTCTGAGATGTAGTATTTCTGGGTCTCGTCCTGCTTGATGTGGTAGTGTCTTACCTGGTTGTCATGGCTACAATAAGTAGATAAAACATGTACATTATAATTCTATTAGCTAGCTGTTACCTGCTAGTCTACATGCGTCAATAAACTTAACTAGTTTGCTGGTCTTCTTCACAGGTGCAGAATATGCACACAGGACACATAATACAATACAAGGTTTGGAGGGTGGGAGTTTATAATAGGCAACTCTAAAGATCCAATAAGAAGTTGTGAGTGATATGTATAATGACATTCAGGTTGTGTTGACAGCATATACAGGAACAGGGACATGCAGGGTGGCCCCTACTCGTCTATCTTCTGTCTTTGCTAAGGAATATTGTGTGCCATACGGCCTATTGACGGTGAAAGAGTTAAACAGAGGCAGTAGCGACTAGTTGAGATTTATTGAAGCAAACTTACTGAGAATGGACAGTTAAGACCTTACAAGTTATTGGTCATTAAAAAATGATGTCACTCCTAAATACATGGAAGCCACACATTCCATAAAGATGTTTTCAACAACTCCTTCCCTGCTCACCTCCTCTTCATCTTAAGGGTGGCCGCACACCGCCTACGCAATTATTTGTTGATGGTTGCTATGCACGATTACTACTATTGTATACTTACAGGGGCTTCTCTACTATAACACAAGGACACAGTACCTGCCGAAGGAGCCGCTCACTAATTTTAGAGCTAATCTGGAGGAAATATCGGGGCCTGGTTATAAAACTTTGTAGCAATTTTTTGGAGCGGTGCGGTAAGTTGGAGCTCCGCAATTTGGTGCACTACTAGCCGAGCCGATACTCTACTGCAAGACAAAGAGTTCTTATCCATTTCAATATTACTTGATGATATATTCGCATTTTTTTCTATTTATAAGATATTGAAAAATTCTCAACGTGGTGCAGTTCATTTTTTTTTGGTTTACCCGTGTATAAAATTTTTGTGCCGTTCTCATTATTAGATTCCAAGAAAAACTGTTACAAAATTTGGAACTTTAATTCCACTCGCAATTCTTAAGAAATAGCCCCACCCCCATATCTCGTACTTACGAGTACGCGAGCAATTTTTTTTTCAATTAGTTTGTATTGGTTCTAAAAAGAGCCCGCCTATATCAAGAGTAAACAAACATCAATACAACAATAATAAGAGAGTCAGAAGAGAGAGCAGTTTATTGGAGATAGCCATAGGTGAAGGTATTAGATCTGCGCAGCTTGGGAAGTCTTCGCTCCGCAGAAATCGAGCCTGGTATATCCATCCGCTTGAGTTCAGGTGCGCAGAGTCCAGAGAACGGCTACAGGAGGAGAGGCAGCCTGGTGCACCTTGCTGCGTGAGCTCAGACGACGTATGGAGAGTTGCTGTAAACGGATATGAGACAACAAGAAGCTAAACTAAAACACTACAACTTCGCAAAGTATACTTCTGCTACTACTGCGCGATAGTTTCTGCTCGCGTATTATCAAATGGTGGGGTATTGGCGGGGAATAAATTAATGTCCGGATCTACAGGCAGTGCGCGTTGCTATGTGCGGCCACCCTTAATTATGCATGAAAGTTGTGTAATCACTTGTTGCATACACAAACTGAACCAGAGTGAGCACAACAATGACATCCATTGACTGCTACCACCCCCACCCCCAAATGTAATGTCCAAAATGCCTCATTAACAAACATTAACACTGGCTTGTGATGACCACTCACACGCTGAAACTAAACTAGGAGACACATCTAAATTTTTTTTTTTGAGATGATAAAACTTAAAATAAGTTATTCCACGTCAGTAAGTTGCACTGTAGTACTCTCACTATAAGTCAACCATGAACAAATTGCAACAAAAGCAAACTCAACTGATTATGTTTCTTTATTATGTCCTCTATAACAGAAAAAAGTCTTAAGGAATCCCCCATGACACCACCACACAGCATGTGTTACGACAGTAATTAGGTGCAATCCATGAAGGTGTAGATGATATAGAGTTCAAGTTGGGAAAAACATTAATTCTTGAGAGACGCCACATATGCATATTTCCACACTCACCATATTGATAAAGTATACATATTCTCTCTGCTGGAGTTGCGAACTACAAAGCCTCCTTCTCTTCCCTGCACAACATAACAAACAAAATTAAAGGCAAACAAACAAAGATATCCACTAGCCAACTGCAACATCTATTTACACCACACACACACAATAATGTATATATGTATTGTGTATGTATACCATTTGATTATCTCCTAGAGAACTTATCTCATCAACACAGTAATAAGTTTATACAACCGACCGAGTGACCTCTGACAGTTGCATCAAAGTTCTCACTCAAATCAGAAAAGACGTTTATAGTCCCAGTTAAGCCTGACTGTGTGAGCCAGAGAGATGGCCTTACATCCCCAGTCAAACTAGAACCAGTAAGACAGCATATGTTCCTCCAGCAGGTCTGAGCCACAATCAGAACCAGTCACATGGCTTATATTCCTCCAGCAGGTCTGAGTCACAATCAGAACCAGTCACATGGCTTATATTCCTCCAGCAGGTCTGAGTCACAATCAGAACCAGTCACATGGCTTATATTCCTCGTCACAATTAATGCACCCTCTCATTATACACACTTGGTGCTAATTCTGAAATTAGAACCAGACGAACACCACAACACCAGAGTACCAGAACACCACTAAACCAGAGTACCAGAACACAACACCAGAGTGCCAGAACACCACAACACCAGAGTACCAGGACAGAAAGAGTAAGGAATGCATTGGAGACTATTTCTGACTAGCTGAACATATTACTATTATAACTTCATGAACACACAAGAAGTCCACCCCACCCACATTCTAGTGGTTGCACATTCTAGTGGTTGGTGAAACATACAACAGAACTGAAAAGTTACAAAAAAAAGTCTGTGTTTGTGTTCACTGCGATACTTTAAACAAACTCTGAGCTTCAAAAGACAGTGATGCTTTAGTACGCAATTTTTTTCTAAGTATTTTTTTCTGCCTGCACTGTATGCTGCAGACACCTCTGCCAGTCCAGGAGGATAAGCCTCCAAACAAACACCACATACTTTCACCAAGGCTGAGAACTGCCAGTGGTAAGTCAACAATGATTACTACAGCTGTTATGTCACACTAACCTGACAACCATCACCATAGTCACTCACACTCAGGATACCAGTGAATAGCCATAATTAAACCACAAGGTGGAAATGAACTTCCAGTCTTCACCTATAGTATGGCCATATAAAGAAGTTGCAGCTAGTGATAGAATTTGGTCTGCAAGGATTTTTTTTTTTTTTTTGCTGTGTTCCCACATTACTCCCACTAGGACCTGCTTCCACCAGGACTTGCAACACCATCAGGTGGTACACATCTCCTGAAATGGCAGTATCTAATAATGTTCTTATATGGTATTCAAGGGAAAAACCACCTGTTTAGAATCTCCTCTGCACATGCGTAAAATACACCCATACACACTCACACACACATACTCAGTGAATGCACACACACATATTACACCAAAACACAAAGGACAATGGCTTGGAGCTGTCAACTACGTAACACAACACTTTCATAGACTTTATTATGCCAGACCATAAGCACCTCGCCTGTATATCACACAAAATCTATTGAGGCAATGCACACAATTTTCAAAATGGAGCAGAAGTAATAACCAAGCTAAACAACTCTCCAAAACAAGCTGGTGGTAATAACGCCATGTCAAATAAAGATAGCCCTTCACTACTTTGTTGCCTGCCATGTCCATTGATCCTACTCCAACTAGAAGAATGCTAAGGTGGTGTTGGCAACAAATACAAGTTTGAATTGACTAGCTGTTAGTACATGTTCTGCAAGTACAAAGACTTGGTCCTAACTCTATCATTCCAACTAGTATTAGTACACTTACTAATCGTGTACATATACTCAAAGGCTAATCCATACAAACAAACAGAAAGAGAGTCGGTTGGAACCTACACCTCTGCTATTGCTACATCTATTTTTGTCATCGGGGAAAACCCTCCTTTCCCCTAACTGAAAGACTACTCCTTGACTCTCCCAACAAATGATTTTTCCTCCTTCAGTTCTGATTTAAGCTTTACCTCAAACACAATGTTACCAACTTGAACAGCAAAATAGACACACCATTACGCCACCCCAAGACAGCACATAATTCACATGCCCCGCCTCCAATAAAAATAAAATAGTTACTAAATGCATCTGATCGGGAGGCTGGCCCTAACCAAACATCCCTCCCGCCCACTCACCTCCCATCCCAGATAATTGCTCCTACTTGTGCCAGGCTATTTTCATGGAGTACTTATACACCAAACCCATCCCTCTCTCCCCCACTCTAACACACTGGCCATGTACACCACAATGACATACTTCATTAACAACAAACATCGTAAAACTGTAAACGCTGGCATGTTAAAACAATTGTCAAAGATATGTTCGACCACTTAAAAGGCCATTCCTTGCTCTCTCTCCCTCACATTCAAAACACTGGTTATCAATTTGCTCCCTCCCTTATTAATGCTTGAAGGAGTGGGAGAGAGTGGAGAGTCCACCATGGGCCCCAGGCAGCAGGCCTGACATGAGGGCAGGCCAAAGTCCACAGCAGCCACCTATTAGCACTTGCACTCATCTCAGTCTACACCTGATTTGTCAGGAGACCCCAAGGAACTCATCAGGCCCAACCACACTGGATTGCTGCAGACCACCACCTCTTTCAAACACCACCTGACATAGGTAGCAGTGAATGGACAGAAGCTAGCAAGCATGCAGGATGGCGGCTACTCAGAGGAGTAGTTAGTGGGTGAACTAGTCACTATACCAGCCCAAGTGTTGGGTGGTACTGACTGCTTGTGGTTACTACTGATGTGTGATCTATCTTGGAGTACTCAAGGCGGGTGAGGCATGCCATTTAAATGAACTCTTTAATTATACCTAACTTCATAAGAGGTACAGGAATGGCCAGGTCTACTATGTCTGATATTCTTGCACAGGAGATGTCAATGCTAGCTACAATCAAAGTCTCTTTAAAAACAACAACTACGGTGCTGCTTGAATGGATTCCAGTTAAAGATCACCACAACTAGTACATTATACATGCATGGTTTCCGCCATAGTCAGCGTAATGGTCCACAGTTGCATCTTCTTGTGGCATACTCCCCAGAAAAATACACACACAATGAGAATTTCTGAGTGTGGCATAGTCCTTTTGCCGATTGCTTCATCATCACTCAATGCATTTCTCCAATTCCATCTATCAAGTGAAAGTAATACTAGCTATGGGAAGGTCACACCTACTGACGTCGACACTAATGCTACTTGAAGATACTACAGACTATTTTGTATAGGATCGTCCATGAATACAACCTCTATGACCTACGGAGTAATCCAGTTGCAACAACGCTACAATAACTTCTGCATTTTGCTAGACAAAAGGAAGTCAATTACTTAAATCCTCCCGCAACCACTTAGCAAAAGTAAACTTAGCACATGCAGAAACTCGAGGCCACGAGATTTAGCTCATGTGCTAGTTTATTACTGTCCTTGTACACATACAGTAACCGTAAACAACAAATGACATAGAACTCACACATAAACCTATGCCCACACAAAATATCTCTCACCCTTTCTCACATCTACCCCACAACATACCTCAGATTTCAGAATATTTTCAGCTCTTGTTCTTGAAAGTGCAGGAAAGAACCACCTAAAAACAACAAACAAACAAATAAATAAATAAAGGACTAACATAACATAAAGCTGCAGTATAATTATACTTGAATTATGGGCTACCCAATTCACAGGTTCTTATCCCAAATATAGGCAATGAAGCCAGTCTCTCTCCTATCATCACAGTAAAAGCATAAAACAGGTCCATTGCAAAAGCAGTTGCTCTATTTCCACCAGGAGTGTGAGTTAGTCAACTAACACAGTCAGCCTAAATAATTTAAATGGGGCAACAGCTTAAGCTAAGGCACTTCGACTCTCTAAAACTAACTTATGAGGCTACACACATATGAAACAGGATTATGAAAACAAACTCCCGTGACCTGCTAGTGAGGTCACAAGGTCATCCCAGAAGACCCAACATCCATACCATTCCCTCCACTCCTATTTATTTACTCTCAATCTACAGCAGGAAATAAATATGTACACACTATCACTATAGTGCAGTGAAGAGTACCAAGGAAAGAAAAATATACGGAAGGAGGTAGACCATGTGTGTGTGTGTGTGTGTGACTTACTCCTCACTGTCCAAACCAGCTCTTTTCACATAGTTACTTGGAATGTAACCGTCAATTCTGTAGGGGAAAGAGTGAAACAAAATTTGACAAACAAGAACTGGAAAAAAAAAATCACAAAAGAACTATATTGACTGGCATACTGTCAATCACTCCATGGACAAACAACCTGCCTAGTCAGTAAAACCTGCTTAAAATACACCCACATAGTAAATACATATACCTTTGCAATACTAACTAATAGCCTCATTTTTTCCCCTCTTACCCTTTATCATCTCTGGCTCTCCACCAGTACTCTCGTGAATCATCAAAAACAGTCACTTTCTGTCCCTTAATTAGAGGGAGATCCCCTCTTTCCAGGCCAGGGTAGTCGTACATCGCTATCACCTCGAACTCGTTTGTCTTGGGTTCAGGACGAGCTCTTGACTGTAAAGACACACACACACATTGGGGAGGACAAGAAAGTAATGTCACCTACCAACTATACATATAAAGCCAGAGATTTATCCCCACTACACAACTGACCTAGTATTGTTTACACTTGTGTATTAAATAAGGACTTGCAAACGTAATCCTTTTAGTATGCAGTCATGAATACCTTCGTAAGGAATCACATAACCACAAGCCTAAACAGTGCATAAAGACACAGAACCAAGAGTGCAAAAGTTATGAATAAGACCTACAGCACCACAAACTGAAGCTAGATCTGCCGTGGATGGCACCTCCTCAAACTAAACAGAGTCAGAACTGCCCACACCTGTTTGGTAGTCTGGTAGTGCTTATGCCACTTCCAGCTATACAGTCATTACATACAACTGCCTCCCAAGGAAACAGACAAGCATTGAGACTTAGAGATAAAAATAAAATCCTATTCAATCCAATTCTCCAGATGACTACTTGTTTACTATTGCTCCGCCACCCCTCGTACACTACACCTACCTAGACAATGCACACCCTCAAATCTAGTACATCATTCTCACAAACTTCCATCCCCTCCTGTACGCAACAATACTCACCGGAACAGGTGGGGGCAGAGGCTCCGCTTGTCTGTCATTGGCCAATCCTCCTCCGGCAGCCCTTCCTCCTCTTCCCCCGCCCCCTCCTCCACTGGCACTTCCGGCACCAGGTCCTCCAAACCCACCACCACCACCACTTCCTCCTCCACCTCTTCTAGGTTTCTCTTTGTTAGGTTCATGGTCTTCGTACCCCTGAACTGCGTCAGGGATGTGCCCGTGATTCTGGTGATAGTGTGAAGCGGGATGGTTATGAGAGGGAGGAGCCGACATGTTGTCAGAAGGCGTTGGAGGGAGTGGACCCCGCCCGATGTTGGCCGAGGTTTTGATGGGAGATACGTTACTACTAGTACTATTGCTGAAGTTGTGAGGGGAGGGGTTTGGGTTCCCTCCATGGTATGTGCCGCAGAAGGACGGAGTGCAGCCTTGGGAATGTCTGCTGCGATGGTCGCAGCACGACCACTTGTTGTTGACGAACAAGCCCGGGTGGTAGACACTCTGAAGAATCACATTCTCTCTACAGTCTGGAACACACACCAAACACAGACATAACTTACTCACTAAGGACCTGGGATAGTCTACACTACAACAATACTATCAATAAACTCGAACCACACCCACATATTGTCTATCTATGCCTACCAATGGTCTAACCACACCCACGGCAACCTTAGTCACTTTAACAAATAAAAATTTCCATGCAAGGATGAGGACCTATGATAACCACAACACCAAACAAGCCAGTGAGTTATTTTTGTAGCATAGCAATCATTGCACAACATTCCTGGGGCAGGCAACTGCTCACTCTCATCACCAGGCACCCCTTTAAGATGGAAGTGACACTAGCAACTACGTCTCTATACCTGCAAGCATGGCGGCTACAGACAACGTTCACAAGAGAGAGGCTAACTGATCTATCAATTCCATCAACCTCCTCCACCCACTCACTATTACTACCCAACACATTTCCCGCAAAAATGCACTAAACAATAGCAAAACATTCATTTAGATGTTGAAAAATTCACACTTACATTATACAAACAAATTCTTATTCCAAAAAAAAAAAAAAAAAAAAAAAAGGAGAATGTGATAAACAACATAAGCCTATCTTCATACTGCCTATCCATTGGTTCAGAACAAATGAGAAGGGGTGGGGGATATGGAAGAACAGAATTGCCTATTGGCGTAGGGGATAGAGAGAAACTTACATTGTCTGAGTAGTGAGATCCACTCCAGCTGCTCACTCTCGCTACTTGCTATGACGTACAGCGTTAGATCTCCATGAGTGACCTACACCAGACACAGCGTCAGAATGAAGGAACTAATATCAACACAATCACATGGAAACTCCACTGGCTCCTTCCTTCCTGCTCAAGACACCTCTCCTGCTGTAGCTTTAGCCAGTCAGATGGAGGGTTGGCCGCACACACATAATTATGCACAGAGAGAATGCCTCTTTGATAAAGCAAACATAGAGCTATGTGTCCGCCTTATAAGGCCACTCACACAAGCAACATCTGTCCCTTGCTAAACTCCCGCAATGGAAAACACTAACATAGGACTTTACAAAACTGCCTGTGCCGTGCATCACCAGACCATACTGCACCACTTTCAAGATCAACACAGCCGGCTCCAAACAGAGATCAATGGCAGCCAGTCAGCAACCACTCCAAATCGTTTCCTAACTTAATCCTATAATGTCACACACACATACATGCATAAACTTACCTGAAATGAGGGCTTGTCAAAAGCTCCATCTAAAACCTTCTCCACTACTTTTACTTTCGATAGGTCAATATAACCCTTCTGTGTGCCTCGCTTCTGCAAAACAAACACACACAATCACAGTGCACAAAGTGGATAAGATTGGACTAAAATTTGCTTTAAAAAAATGCAAGATAGGAACTACTACATATTGATAAGCCTGAACGGTTGGCAAAAAGGGAAAAAAGGTCATCAGGGCTATTTGTAAAATACGCAGTCCAAACAAACTGTAGAACTTGGCAGGCATTTCCTATGCAGAGCCTCCACTGGCCATATTAATAAACACTCCATCCTAGTACACATACTGCAGTCAGACAGACATTAAAACAAGTGGCATGCAAGCACACACCATCAACCTAGAGCTCTCAACATGAGCACAAGTACGTGACTATGCGAGCACCATGACCGAACATGTCTACAACATGCAATTCACATGCTGCAGACCGGTCCAGGGCAAGTTCAATGAGCCAGGCTATGGCTTGAGAATACCATTTCTCTTGCAATGGCTTACTGATAAGATTTGTCAGACTTTATAGTATAGTACAAGATTAACTGATGGAATGTGTATGTATATGTGTGCATGTGTTTGCTGCAAGAGACGGTTGGAAATGATCTATTATGTTCTCTACTGCAGACTACATATTCTGTAACATTATCTAATTATAATAAAATGTGGCAATGCTGCAGTTTCTTGTAAATCACCTGAACAACAACAACAACAACAAAAAATCCAATAAAATTTTTCACTAAATGCACTGGTTATATTCCTCCAACTCAAGGCCAACTATACCATCATCATTACCCCCTCCCCCCTCCCAGCGATGCCCCACAAGAGCTATTCTCTCTGACTGAACCAGTTCTTTTGCATTCCCTGTCTACCTAATAAGATTGAAACATACCTCCAGAGTGCCATCAAAGTAAGTGAGTCTGTTGGATGTTAACACAAACACTCTTTTCTTGAAGTTGACTGCTCCCAATGCTGACTTGCCCTGTGATCGCTTCACCATATAGCTAACTTTGAGTTCCATTTCTCCGTTTCTGTCAGGACTTGCTTGGTTCCCTGGCATATTCAGTGGGTCAGATGTGACCTGGAGTATACAGGTGAATGACAACAAATGAATTGCCCTGTCCTATCACTAAGTTCCAGATGAAATACAGCTGTCAGAAATTTCAGAGCATTTAGAGAAATGATCCAGTATTCAGCTCAAACATTATTCTGCATGTTTCTACTTCAACAGCTGGATGTTTATCTCATCAAGTTTCTACATATCCTACCTTTACTCACAACTTACCAAATCAGCTTCAAAAGGTACGTGCTGGATAAGTCGTGATATACCAATTAATTTTCCGAAGAGATATGGGCTTGGGCCCTCATACAACTAAAACACGGTCAGTCCGTTGCTATATAACTACTTCAGCAGACGTCACTCAGCTACTGAGCTCCAGAATGAAAATAAGACGAAAGGGAAGGTTAAAATACAGCCTGCACGAAAGGGAAGGTTAAAATACAGCCTGCACGAAAAGTCTCTACCTTAGGACACCTCTCTCGGCGGTTGCTGCCGTACCGGACTCTCACTCTGACACACAACAACAACAATTGTTGACGTCACTGTCACACGTGATCCGCGAGGGAGAAGCAAACTCCGCCTTCTTCCCCAGCTCCCGGCTTGGCTTTTTCGTACAAGAACCGTAACTCTTTTTTTGTCGGTGCTCGGCTACTTACCGGGTATATATATCGGGCTCTGGTCGGTAATGGCAGAAGATGGGGAAGGCCAAATTTATAATGGCGGAGGTAAGAATATAGTTTCAAGGCTCGAACTTTTGAGTTGTGACCGGAATTAAGGCATGTTGATGAAAATTGTGATGTAGGTAGTTTTTATTAGCTTTTAAGGAATCAAAGTCAATAGATTAATTTTTTTTATTTACTTGGTGCAATAGATGCCAAGTGTTATTACTGGTGAATAGACCCTTTAATTAAATTTGTAATGAAATTGTAGTTGTTACAGCTGACCCTGCATTGATTAAAGTTGCCTAATGCTTCACTCTCATTTTCTCTGCTTTCAGACACTCTTCATGCAGTAGAAGGGAATATGCCGGAGGAAAGGGAGGAAAGGGACCAGCCGGGAGACATGGAAACCATTGACCTCAATGGAAAACCTGCAGGAGGATCTCAGCAACCCACCTTGGCTTTTATGCAACAGAACAGCTCTGATTCCCAGCAGGAGGATAAAGAAGCCAACTCTGCCTCCGCTGCTGAAACCCCTGTGGTTGACACTCAGGTAGAAGGCACTGTCCAGAAGACGAGAGTAAGGACACGGTCTGGCAACTTGGGACTAAAAGAATGGGGGTCACACCAGCTCAAGATAACCAAGCAGCTAGTGCAAGAGAGGTTTGGTCATGGCGTGCGCACGGTTGACTCTGAGCTGGAGCATCGCCTCGAGAGCCTCAAGGAGACGCAGAAGAAGTACTCGCAGCTCATGACCCTGGCCCGCCAGTTTCAGACGCATTTCTCACTGGTGGTGGACACCCAGAAGTCATTGGCAGAGCACTTTGCTTTCATGAGTGTCAGAGCACCGGAGCTCCATACCGAGTTTCATCTCAATTCAGAGACTCAGAAAGTCATTTCTCGCAACGGCGAGGCACTGTTGGCTGCTATGAAACACTTCAGTGCAAACATGAACACCATCACCTCCAAGACTATGGAGGACACGCTGCAGACTGCTAAAGGCTACGACCAAGCACGACTGGCTTATGACGCTTACAGGTCAGAGTGCGAGAGCCTCCAAAAGCAAGCGGCAACCTCCCAGAAAGCAGCTTCCAATCTAACTGCCATGAGTGGGGAGTTGGAGAAGCAGAAAAAGAAGTTTGAGCAGTTCCGACATGATATTGACATCAAATTGAAGCTCTTGGATGAAAACAAAGTAAGACTTAGGAAAGTGTTTGTATGTGCTAGTGTAAACCTGTGCAGGCAAAGCAAAAGTATGGTGTGTATGTGTGCGTCAAGGTTTTCTTCCATTGTTACAGCTTATTCTGGTACTTTTCCCCCTCCTTTTTGTGTGGTTAGTTGCAGTATCAACTTTGAGGAAGCTTGTATACAAGTCCTGAATTGCTAGTCGAGGAAATAGGGGCACTAATCGTGGTCACTAATACCTTATGTTTGGTCTTCTGACTGATAAATTAGGAAGGCTGAAGGTTTGATAGTGTACACGGTTCTGCACCGGTGTAGTAGGGTGAAGTGTGAGGTCAAAGTGCAGCTTCAGTGTGTGAGGTGGATGATGCTGTTGTCAGACATGCTTGTTGCTGTTGCTCAGCAGGTCACCATCTGTTTCAACACATACACACATCACACACACAGGCATCACAAGGGCAGATCTGGAAGCTGCTACCAATTATCATGAATCATTGAACACATTATTCAATTTGACATCGACTTGTTTATACAGTCTTCTGCTGAATACTTTCCCTTGAATACTTTCCCTTGAATAACTGTCCTTTACCACAGTGTTTTTGATTATAAATTTGGAATTTGTTCTGAAGGCTTGTTGTTATATTTGGCTGTAGTATGAAAATGTTTCCTGTCAAATTTCGTGCCTTCACCAGAAGGTGTTCACGTCCATCTTTCGAATAGCTTTAGAATTTTTCCTTGAGAAGAATTTGCTGTCATTTCTCCCCTCCCTTTTCCCACCACTTTACCTGTGAGAATGCTTGTGCTGGTTTTAACAACACTGCGAGTATTTGCCGGCACATTTCACAGCAGGCTCATTAACAAATGTGCTGGTCTCACGTCACTTGGTCACAGTATTGCGTGAATGGGCTGGTGCACTATTTTGTCTGAGTAGTATCAGTCTTCACATGCTTGAACATGCTTGTTGGGTGTCATCAATAAGGCTTTAGGACAGAACATTGGTGCTTTCTTTGACTAATCCTAGAGCCCTGGAAGCAATTCGTTTGCTAAAGAACGAGAGGATCGAAGTAATATTACTCATTACATTACTCAGGAACTATCTGACGGCTTGTGCAGTGGAAGGGAATTTTATGCTCAAGAGTAAAAATAGCATTAGTTACTGTGTTGTTGTTCCCTGCATTAGTTACTATGTTGTTATTCCCTGCATTGTCCTATAGTATATATTGGTCTATTGGTCCCAGTATATTGGTCAAGTATTAGCTTTGGTCTCCGTATTAGCGATCAAGTATTAGCATAATCAAGTATTAGCAATAGCATCAAGATCTATAATGGATTGGTCTGTGATATTGGACAAAAAAATATTAACATCAATTCAATGATAAATCCCAACAATGTCCAATATTTGCTGGCCTCAAGTAGGTTTTGTTGTCGAAATGTTCTCTACTAATTTCCTATTGGTTTGAATAGCATCTTGTGTTCGTAGTCACAAAGATGAGGTGATTTGCCCTCCACACACTCGCATACTCCTCTCCCTTCTCTCCATACTTGCTGTTACATTTCGTGTCTTTTTATTATTATTGTTGTTGTTTACTACAGTCCCCGCCACACAGTGGTGCTTGATCTACAACTTTTGCGAGTTAAAAATCATTAGCATAAAGTGATTCTTATCCTCTGTCACTTTGTTTAGTTACATCAGTTTCCTCTACTGCTCTCTTTCTTCCCGAGCCATCTCATTTCTTCTTCCACCTACTTTCCTCTGTTCAGCTCTTCTTCTTGAGTCATGGATTCCCTTCTCCTCATTTTGTCTACCCCTTCCTGCTTCTCAGTCTCTCTGTCCTTCTATCCATGATTGTAGACTTAGGCTTTGTGGAACTATTGCCTTTCCCTTTAGAACTTTCGCTGCCTTTTTCTTGCCGCTTCACCTGGTTTTAGCTACAATAGCTGTCGTTTCCTTAATCACTTTTACTGAATCTGGTGATGCTTTACCAATTCAGTTCATGGCAATACTCTAACACGGCTTAGCTAATGAATTATTAATGAATACACACGCTGTCGTTGTCATTCAGCACAAGTCAGTATATTACATAGATTATTTTAATTTTTATTTAGTTTTTTTTAAGAAGCGAAGCCAAGCTTTATTGCAGTAATGGTGTTTTGAATTCAGGACTGTGCTCTATCAAGTTACCTCAAGAATTTGAGAATGAGGAGTAAAGTGTTGTAGTGTCTGTCTTTTATGTCTGATTGCTCAGAAGACTGTAAATTATGACTATAAAATGGATTGGTTTGATGTAGGAATAAATTGTGTTTTAAGGTTGCACAGGCAGGCATCCACCTCATGTACATACCACTTAATTTATGGGCTGAGCACAAGAATAATAGCTACAAAAAAATGTATCTCTTAGCCAGCACAGGATGAAGGGAGAAATAAGAAAGAGTTGTAGGAAACTACTGAGTTGATGCTAAATATGTGTCTATTCATTATGAATGTGTCTATCATACCAAGATATAGAAGGGAGAGTCAAGGCTACCAGAGAACCAAAGAGGATCTTGAGAAGTGGAAAGATTAAATCAGCATTTCTTCTGTTTGTCTCCAACTGTTGTGGCTAAAAATCCTCTGAAATAGATTTTGTCCACAGCAACAACTATTACCCCTCTCAATAGCCATGATAAGGAGGTTTATATAATAGTGAAAGCATGGTTTCGAGGAATTATTGCTGATAATCGTCCAATCCCGAGAAAGGGCACAGTATCTAGTGATAATTTCAAGAGTTGCCATGGTTTAACTATATTATACCATTTCATATAATTCCATCGTTACTACTTCAATATATGAATAAAATAAATTCAATATTTTAAACTTACTGCTTTGGGTGCGAGAGGTCCCGGGTTTGACTCCCGGACTGACCCATTTCCACTTCTAATCTAAGCTGAAATATTGAATTTATTTATTTGTATTGTACCATAGTTACCATTTTGAAAAGTGTACAAGACCAGTTTTAAGAGAGGATATTGTTGTTTTGAGAGGGGGAAAATGTTCTGTTGACGCACTAAGAGTCATTCCAAAATACCGACAACAAGAAGTGCGTTTTGTTCTCTTTCCGTCGCCTTTCAACAAAGGCAGTGGTGATAGAGCGATTATATTTAGTGAGGTTTGCAGGACAAAACTTTATGCTCCAATAAATAATTCTCCGTGTGAGTCTTCTCTAGGTGGGGATGAAGTATCTAACCCTTCGCAAAGAAAGCGTCATCAAGTATAAAAAGAATAAATTTTCATTGGTACCTAAAAGAGCATGATATACACCACTATTTTTGCTCGAATAAATTCTTCTACTTACAATTTAAGCACTCTTTGTGGTACAAAGTTATTGTTTTTCTGCAGGTGATTGGAGGAGAATAATACAGATAACATTTTAATCCATGGCTGCAACTATGGTATAAATTATAGTTAGGTGCTGCCTCTGATGAACTATTGTTTTTTCGGGTCTCGAAGGCCGTAGCTGTAGCGTCCCGAGTGCAGCGAGAGCGCTACTTAGGGCCTGAGGGATCCTAAACACAGCATTCACAATGACTGCGCAGTGCCTAACCCGTTTAGAACACAGTGACCGGTCCAAACATCGCAATCGATAGTGAAGCTCATCACCTAACTGATTTAGAACACAGCCACTGTTCCCAACAATGCAATTGGTGAGTCACTACATATAGTATCTCTGCCATCAAGCCAAGGGCACTATGTGTAGGGTCTCCTTTCAAAGGACTTAATTCTAGGAGTTGATGCTTGAAACTAATAGGCTATCCTATACTGTTTAGAATTCAGCATTAGCTCCTGAAAAACAAATACAATTTACCTAATTTTCCCTTGTTGTCACAGTAAGGAGCTATGTATATTAGTCTACACTTGACTTTCCGCTGCCATTGCTGCACATTCTGTTAAAACATGTGAGCTAAATGCAATGCGGAACTTTTAAAGCAAAGCTATAATTGGTGGTAGCTGTGGGTGTTAAGAAGCATAGTGAACTCTAAATGTTGTCATATTATTTGTGTGGGTATTTGCGGCAGTAGTCCATAAGCTATATAGGCCATGACAAAACATTGCATTCAGAGTAAACAACTAAGTTCAACTTTGCAACTAAGACCGGAAAGTCTTTAGCCAATGACTTGTCAATTTCATTCACATGTACAACCATATATATATACACCAACAATAGGCTAGAATTTGTACATCCCTGATAGTGTCTTGGTTTACTTTACTTGCCCACCAAAAAGAAAATTCATACATCTCTTCAATATGCCGTACTATGGCATAAAATGGTGATCATTTTAGGCTTTAAGCTGCTGGTAAGGGATACTATTTCGAGTTTCTCCTTGTAGCCAAATTGCTTATAAAAAACTAAGGTTGGGGGGGGGGGGGGGGGGGGGGGGGGGGGGGTCTTGTCTTATAATGTTGCTTAGAATAAACTTACTGGAAGTCCTTGTAATAATTGTGACTTTAACTGGTGGGTTATGAGTTTTAACTTATATTCTATGTAGCTGAAGGTGACTCACAAGCAGCTGGTCTTGCTTCAAGGAGCTTTTGCTGCCTATTACTCGTGCAACAATGAAGCCCTGGAAGCTCTCCTGGTTCAGTTTAAGGAGAAGCTGGAGGAGAGTGGTGGAGGCAACAATGATCCTCCAGCATGGCTAGAAGACCTCCCCAGTCAACAGAACCAGAGCCAATGAGGGAGTTCCCAACGAGGAATATTCCAGGTTTCATCTTTTAAAACACTTTTCCTATCATTGCAAGACATTGTGATATACATAACAAGTTTTGTTCATGTATAAATTTATCTCATGTTTAAAAAGTTTTTATTTTTGTATGTGGTCGTTAGTCCTGTGCATGTTTTGTGTTTGATTTTTTGCACAGACAAAAAAAAATTGTTCCTCCTTAGGCAAGATGCAGTGCGAAATATTTAAATGTAGGTAAGGGGTCATTGAATAGAAGAATTGGCTATCTTACACTGCGCGCGCGAATGTACTCTGCGTTATGCGCAATTTCACGGCGCAATTGCTTTCAGTTGGCCGAGAAAAATTGCCTTTGCGCGAGATCTGCCAGGAAGAAGTGAAAATGAACTGCAGCTCGAATGTAAGTAGACGAAACAATTATCTAATATAAAGTACATCTTAAGCTTTTGTTTAGCCACCTCTACCTCCTTCTACCCAGCCTGAATTCCACCCTCCTTCCTACCACCAGAGTCTGAACTCCATAGAAGAGTTAAATGGTGGAGGTTGTGTACATGCTCATCAGCGTCCTCCACCATCTCAGGTGGTATCCCTGGCACTAGCACCTCCATCACTTCGTTCTGTGTCCCCAGCCACAAGTCCTAGCAGACAAGAAGAGATTCCAGTGGAATTGCAAGGCATACCAGACAGTAGTCCTCCTCCACCTTATTCCCCGAGACGACGATGGTCTATTGTATTGTCAAGAGCTAGCAATAGCCTTCAGAGAAATGGTAGATGGCATGAATTCATATTTCTTATTGATCATACTCAGTGATGGTATTTAATTCTTTGTTTAGTGGCAATCAACCGCATTCATTCTCCTGAAAATGCTGCTACTTTATATGACAGGATACAGAGGCTGCATCAGGAATCTTCTAGTGGTGCATCATTTTTGTGGAGTTTTGGACAAATTTTGTTAAGTACTAGTAAGTAAAAAAATAATCCTTAGTTGCTGTTGTAATATTTTTTGTTTGCTTGTGTTTGTTTGGTGAAACACAGTTGGCTGCCTTGCCATTCTGATAATCCTCCTTCTAGTGCCATTGGTAATTCTTGTAGTAGGTAAGTTAATAAATAGTGACCAATATCATAATGTTTAAGTTTTGCTGGCGTAATATTCCAATTCATGAAGCCAAATGTCAGCAGTTTTTTAAAATTGTGTTAAGAAATGAATAATTGTAGTGAGACAAGTTCTCTAGTCTAACGGATCCTCTGATCTGTCTGGGCGTTCTCCATTACCTTGTAGATTCGTTGCTTTGGATTGTAAATGCCTGACCAGTTTGACCTTGGCATCCTGTTCACTACACTAAAATGTCCGGTAGTTTTACAAGCCTCACTTGGAAAGGTTCCGCTTGGAAGTGAATTCCTGTGGTTTGTTGAATGCCATGCAGCACTGAGAGTCCTTACTGTACAGAGACTTATAATAGATTCATTTGCCAATTGTTAATTTACTGGAGTTATATATAAGGTCTTGGAACCAAATGAAAGACGCCTATTTATATTTTTGGCTGTCACTGTGAAAACTAGTTTGATTCAGTAGTGAGTGCTAGAAGAATAGTCTCACATTAATAGAACCAAATATACAATATGAATATTTGTATCGTGTAGTTTTACTGAGTGCAGTATGCAAAATTGTTTTTGAGACACAAAAAGAAACTATTGGACATAATAGTGTGGATTATTTGATAGGATCATATGTACACCAGATTACTAAGAACCATTATTTGTGTAATGAAGAAACTTGTGGTACTTTATGGTGTCTCTTTAAATCCTCCCTAAATACATAAGGAAACTTTCTTGAACTGGACTGTGTAACAGCAACCACTTGAGCAGTTTGCAGTATAGTCGCCTGCCATTGATGGGAGTTGCTCTTGAGAGAGAGAGAGAGCAGGATAGCAGGCAACAGATTGGCTACCTCAACTACAAACCTCCAATGCATGCACTCTGAGAATTAAGTATAAGAAGAGGTGCATAGAATACTTAGTCTTGCACCATTGTTTGTTCAAATCGTCTGATCATGCCCACCTCTTAGGAAGTGACTGTCTAATCATAAATTTAGTTTCCATGCATTTCCTATAGCCTAGAGCTCCTCTTAGGAAGTGACTGTCTAATCATAAATTTAGTTTCCATGCATTTCCTATAGCCTAGAGCTATGGTACAAGTCAGTTGCACCACTCCATTCGGTCCGAACTGGATTTACACGACCCTCGGGCCTCAGTTGTGTAAATCCCGTACCGACCTCCACCTTGTGATGTGACCTAAGCTAAGCTAAATGACACAAATGTTTGTGAATGTGTTGGACTCAGTGTGCTATCTGCGAGTGTCTTGCTAGCTTCACTCTCTCTCTCACCACACATACCTCATCAATGCAGCTGAACCTTCATGTGCTTTAATAGATGTGTTCTTTCTAGTGTCAGGTAATTTCAAACCATTGATGACTGCTTGCGACATTGTTGTGTCAATTGGTATTTTAATATGGCTGTTCTTAGTCAATGTCATAATGTTTCCTAGAATTTATTAAGTTTACAAATAGAAATAACAAATGACCCGAATCAGACGTGTGTTCAAGTTTTCCCCCCCTATTTTTCCACCACAGAAAATGGCAGATTATTTAACCTCAGTATATTATTAAATGGCTGATCATTCAACCTTGAGCATATTATATTCAGTGAAAATTATGTCGTAGATCCCATTCATTGCTATAAATTTAAAACTTAAGTTAAATGAGTAGATTAGCTTAACAGAGCAGAGTTTAGTTGTGAGAATGTTTCAGTTCATTGAGCTTCTTCAGCTTAATAAAATGACAGTTTGCTCAATGAGCTGGATATACGAAGAATGGCAGTCCAAGATGAGTGTTAGTAGTAATTGGAAGTTACAAACTTAAGCATGTCTAAACTAATGCTTGAGAGATTTGGTACTTCTTGGCCAATCCATGTTGTGGCCATTGGTTAGTAACATATTATATGTAGTACTTCAAATATTGAAAATATGAACAAGTCTGTCAGACATTGGCACGAGTGCCAATGCTACGACCAGACAAGTAATATTTTGTGTATTTGAAGTATATCATACTAACCATGTATTAGTTATTTTTGGCAGCAACATTTCTCTGGTGTACTAAACTACTTTAGCTATCCCACAAATGGCTCAAGACACTTCGTTAAAAGTTGTTGTTGGTTTTTTGTTACAATGAAATCTTTAAACTGATTGAGGCAGAATCCGAACTCCACCAAGGACTCCTTACTGACAGAATTATAACTAACTCAGTCAACACAAACAAAATGACAAAATGTTTGTTGAAAGGCTAAAGAACACAAAATGATGATATCAGGCATTGAGGAGTGTCTATAGACATCCAAGTCCATCATTGAGGGGGAAAATTGAAAGCAGCTTGAAAAAGGAAGGCACAGGGAATAAAATTGATGTGGTTCACTGAAAACTAGTGACTGACATTCACTCAATGGGGTAATTGGTTTAGGGGCAACATGAAGTATCACCACAATGTCTGCTGCATCCAAAGACACACAAATAATAGTAACCATAGAAGTTAGTAATACAGATATGTCTAAGGATTAATAATGGGGAGACCCAAAGAATTGTAAGAGAACATGATAACACTTTTAGAGCATCAAGGTGAATTGATATGGGAAACATTGGGACAGTGCGATGTGTGGGAGAATACATGATACTCACTGTACATGGATATAAGGTATGTGTAATGTACATAGAATACAGCCCTTATAAAAGAACAATCAGATTGAACTTGCTATAGACTTGCCTGACAGTCTATACTCAGGTATATCTCTCTCTGCTCCTTCTATATGTAGTAGCTGGTGAAAGTATGTATGTGTGTGTGTTTGTAACTTTAGCATGAGAAGCTAATTGGTGAGCGAGCAGAGCGAGTGAGTCACTCTCTGGGGTAACACAATTGAAAATCGGGGATGTTTGTTTGTTTATATATATGTGTGGATGTATGTGTCATTTTGTATGTTGACCCTCGCGTATTTTGTGTTCGCTCCGTGTTCAACCCCATCCCAAACTTCACTAAACAGAATCCTCCGGCTTAGCGATCATTACCCGTATCACCCTAGAAATTGAATTTTTTACCGCTTTGAATTATTTTGTGGGTGCAGTTAAAACTCAAAAACTTATGGGAGTTCCATTTCTATTCGAGTTAGTGGAGGTGGTAAGTTAATACGTCACAGTTATAAGCCCTATGCAACAGTATTTACCTGAAAATTCATTGTCCACTAGACTAACCACGAAGGTAAGTCTTGCGTAGGTATGTTCAGTTGTGTGTAAGTATTGTGCGTTCCAACTACTACTAAGAATATCACAAAGAAAAAGTTTAAATAATGTGACTTGATTTTGTTTCTTCTTTTTCAATTCAAACAGTTGCAGGGAGCGGTTACTATGGCATTGAATCCCCTTTACCGTATATACGTAATTTAAAAACTCGACTTTATTTTAGTAGCTTGAGTGTTAGTAGTTAAAAATCAATCGTTTAACAATAGTGCAGTTTAAGGCTCGCTTGCCATTTGTGCTCAAGCACACCACTAGTCATAAGACAGTATTGAGAACAGTGGTAGCAGTACAGCTACAGATAAGCCATACCAGTGTAGTGTGTGAGAGAGAGCATTCAGATGAAAGCAAGACATTGATAGACACAGATGTGTCACCACTCATCAGAAACATTAATAACTGTGATTTAGTCTGTCACTTGTGGAAGCATCATCTGATGGGTGGCTTCCTTTCAAGGTCAAGGAATGTGTGTGTGTGTGTGTGTGTGTGTGTGTGTGTGTGTGCCCATGAGTCTTTGTGATGTTTATTTTTGCATGATGTGTGTATATTAAAATCCAGGTATAGTATTTCTCAATGACTGCCCTGCCCAGCCACTTGTTCCACTCTCCCTCATCGTAGGCGGTCTGGCCATGATTCTCAAGATCATCCTTCTCATCGTGGAAGGCATAGCCACTCGAAACTCCTCCTCCATCTCCAGGCGACTCTCTCCCATGAAGCAAGTGGTCGCAGTTTGCTGCTGGAGGATAGGCAATACCATCTTCAGTGCCTTTCTGTTGGCATGGACCGTCGTCGCGGGTTACTTTGTGTTCGGCAGCTACGAGAAGGTGGTGCAGTTTGGATACTTCACGTGCGGCGAGATCTTGTACAAGTTCTCATTTGCTGTCCTCATTCTGTGTGGGGCAGGTCTGCTCATGTGGTGTTTCTGCCTGTGTCTGGGTTGCTGCTGTGTGTCTTTGAGTCTGCACAGAGCAAGGAAAAGTCAGGATTCTTCAGGCGAAGATGTGTGCAATGGTGACTGGGTGGTTGGCAGGGGAGAAGGAGGTGTGGGCAGGGCTGGTGGTGGGGGTCATGGTGCGGCTGAGGGTGCGAACCAAGAGATTAGGATCCAAGAAGTTGAAACCGAAGATGATGAAAGGTCTGATGTTTCGTACCAAGAGTTCCGCGGCGGCGCTACCAGCAATGATGAAAGTGAGAGCTCAATGCCGAGGAACGCTGTATCGGTGATCAGACAAGTGCCTGTGGAGGTGACGATGGGCTCTCTGGACGGAGGATTGGTGTCTGTGGATGAACGAGATGAAGAAGTGTCTATGATAAGCAGCACTCTACTTCCGGGGATGCACTTAGATTCACAAGATTTGGACACAGCCAGCAGCCGACTGGGGTCCATGACTCTTTCATCCAACAGAGCCAGCTACGGCTACCAGTTCCCAGAAATGGCTGCATTTGCTCCTGGAACCTCCTACAAGTCCCAGTCCCTGCAGCGATACCCAAAGACTTACTCGGGAGCTACTGGTCCGTTTGGGGGAATGCATGCAGAGCCGTCTCAGTCCAGCTCTAGCCACATGGAGTCTACACCTTACCTACCGTTTAAACGTCACTCCACTGAGCACAGCGCAGCAGCTCTCAGAAACACCACCTCATCTTATGTCAACCTCGCACCGATCCCGAGTGTGAGATACGCCCTCACACTCTCAGAGTGCGCTCGCTCCAACCCTCAACTCTACTACAAATCCCCGCAGAAAACTTTGCAGCAACAACAGCAGAAGCTGCAAGAGGCCAAGACCCGTAGCATGGACTCTCATGCAGCACGCAATGGGGGGCGGTCACATTACCCTTCCATGGTGCGGTCTCAGGATCTGTCGAGGAGCGCCATGAGAGAGGCAAGTCTGAACGGTTCGAGTTTGTACATCACTGTGCAGTCTGATGGCTATTCCACGACAGTTGTGTAAATATTGAGGCCTAGCCCGGTCGGTAAGTAATGGATGTTAGGTGACACAGACATACCCACATCAGCAAGTACTCCAGCCAATTTCTGTCCACATAAAGTTCTCCACTAATTATCAATTTGTCGTTTCTGTTTAGCTTTTGGCTCTCGTCCAACTTGTCTTACCAAATTTCTCATCTACTTCATTAGCTCCATAAACCAGTTTTTTCCCTATTGTATTCTGTTCTATCCAGCTCTTTTATGTCAAGTAAGTATACAGACTTGCTTATGTACCATCTGCCAAGACAGAATCAAACAGTGAATCCACATTCAGGTAGTAGTAGGTCCTTTAAGAGAACGTTTCACATTAGGTCAGATTTTAGGATCTGACGGCTTAACATTTTAAGTGTAAGTGATCTATAGATCATGACAGCTTAGCAACAGGCTATGCGAGGGTTAATACCAGGTCGAGTATTTACAGTGGTCAGTTGGGTAGGGGGTATGAGATTAGGTGAACCACCACGGGCCCCCACAGGTAGAGTAAATGGCAGTGGACGTGTTAGAGACTGGAAGTGAACTAGAATGTTTATAGAGCTACAGGATTATACAGCAGTCAGCAATGTTAATCCACTTTGAGTAGTAGAGTATACATAAAGGATACTTTATTATAATATAGTTAATAATTGATCCACAAATAAAAACGTGCAATTGATAGCAGAGAAGAAAAGAGAAAATGACAGGTGAGGCGATGATGAAAATTTTTTGAGACACAAACAACACCAGCAAAGTCGGGTGCACAATGCTATGAAAAGTCAACACGAACACTTTTTGTTAGTTCTAGAGCGTGCAGCTTCGTGTGCCTTGTACGTCTGTTTGGGAATGGGTACCTCCGGGGCACTAATCACCTCCCACTCGTCCAGCACAATCACATCCGTCTTGTCAGCTCTAGCAACCATAGAATTGGTCATTTCCATGGACTGCCTGACTTGTAACATTTTTTGGGCCAGTCTGGAGAACAAAGAGTCCAATTGAACCAAGTAAGCCTCGTCCTTGGCCGAGATCTCCACATATTCCATCATATTGTGTCTCCTGGCATAGGACTGAGCCTCCTCAATGGACACCTAATTAATTGTAGTACAGAGTAAGTTTGTCAACATAGTTTTGTGGTCTCACTTCACTACCTCTCTGTCAGTGGTCTGGTCCAGTTTGTTTCCCAGCAACATCACAGTGAGTCTGTCTAGGCCACCAGCACAATACTGCTTCACTTCTTTCAGCCATAAGTCCAAGTGCTCAAATGAGTCTCTTCGAGTGATGTCAAATACAAGTATAATCCCTGCACGCACACACACACACACACACACACCTAGTCACACTAAGTCATTTGTAGTTCAGTCTGCGACTTCCGTTACCTAATCAATGACTGTATTGGCTTGGGAGAGGTAATTTTTGTTACAAATTTATGACTGAACCTAGTTTTCCCACCCAGTAACAGCATTGTACTAGAACCACACCCACACATAGTACCACACCCATTGATAAAATCTTTTTCTGACTGTACACACCTCAGATGAAATTGATAAACGTGACAATTAGAATAGATTACATCTCCACAGTCATTTAATTGAGGTCTATTTGCCAGGAGGTGCTCTGTCAATAGTGTGAAATAGACCTCAATTAAATGACAGTGCACTACTATAACTCACACCTACACACCCACTCATGTTGAGAGTTGTGGGAAGAAGAGACAGAGCTGTGAATTATGTTACTATGGCATCTTTAAATACAGGCTTCAGTTTGGTATTACTAAACCACAGAAATCTATCTAATTTTGATTGTTCCCATATTTAAAATTACTAAATGTATTCCTTTTAATTTTTACCAAATTTTAATACTGACAAATTTTTCTTCTTTAGCCAAATAAGTATAAGTCAAGTTTTGACTGTGAGTATAATCCTATAATGTATGCATGCTACATAATCACATTATTCCTCAACAACTTGCCATAGAAGACATGTTTAGGATGGCTTTACCGAAGAGTGGAACTAGCTAGCCATAAAAGCATGATATGATTTAGTAATTACTGTTTACATGGACCACTTGACTTTCATACTTTCTATTGGGCAGTGAATCCCAGGTGGCAAATAGTTTAAAGTTATCGCATCAATTCAGGATAATGCTTAATCAAGTCTACCATTTTAAAATGCACAAATACTGACTTCAGTTCAGTATTTTTTGACATGTTTACCAATGGCTCAGTCACACACCATCCCACTCTCTTACCATCAGCATTTCTGTAGTACTTAGTGATGAGCGCACTTCTGAACTGCTCCATTCCTGCAGTGTCCCATATCTGAAGCTGTAGAGGCACACACACACAGAAACACACACGAAGAGAAGGAAAAACAAGTTATGTAAGATGTAAATAATAAACACAGATAGTTGAGTACCACACATTCATCTGTGGGTAAGTTTTACTAATAGCAGATTAGATAATCAATTCTAATTTAAACTCTGAATATCGGCGCACAGCAAGATACTTTAATTAAGTGGTTGCACCTGACTGATGAAATATATCATCTAGTTTTATTGCAAACTAAAAGTTATCATCTTAAGACTGACAGTGCACAAACATCTCATCTCTTGCGACTCCAAGTGACTATTTCTTACTTTCACCTGATACCATCAGTCACACTCACTTTTAGCTATTGAGTGTTCTATAGAAAAATCGTACCTGCGATTCCTATAATGAAACATATGCTTTAACTAGTGAAGTACAATGTCACCTGACTCTTCACATATGCCAGCTGTGAATGGCTAACGATTGCCAGCACCCATACACATGCACACACACACACACACACCTGGCAGTGTTGTTGCTTGCAAGCCAAAAATAAACCTAGGTTTGATATAAAGACATCACCTGCTCCAAAAGATTGAGAATTCAGAATCAACATTTCTTAACGGGAAAATCTTGTGGAAGACGGGGAATGAAGGGAGACAAAGGAAAATAGGGCGCAGATATGAAAAGGGCAACAAAAGGGAGTCGAGAGGGGGGGGGACTCTCCCTCATGGCCCCCTTCAACCCCACCGTGCCTCCCTCCCCCCCTCCCTCACATTTTCAACTACCTCTACCTCCCTTCGTTCCACCCTACACCTCACTCCCCACCGATCAATAAAGGGGATTTCCAAGGAACAGAAGGGCAGTACAGGATAAGTTGATTTATAAGGTCATTTATCAGCCCACAAAATAAACACAACTCCCCAGCATCTACTTTTTAGGGTAAAATATAATAGTCATGGGGTCTTTTTCGAGTAGTTGTACTGGGGAAAAAACAGGGTAATATTGTTAACATTTCACTTGGTAGGACAATAGAAGAAAATGTTACACCGCTACAAAACATGACCACACCCACTATTCTATATTGCAGCTATGAAACCCTTCCCACTACTTGACTAACAAACTCACTTTGACAGTGACATCTCCCTCTAACTCCAGATCTCTCACATGATGGTCAAATCCTATTGTGTTTGCTGTGTTGGACTCCACTTGACGATTCACGTACAACTTGGCAACACAAGTCTTCCCTACACTGCTGTCTCCCAAAAACACTGTCTTGAAGGACTGAGATTTGTTTACATTTACCCAATTAGATTCTACCTGTAACAAAAGAGAAATAGTACAGATGGTTGTAGTTAGTATAGCTATATATAATAGCCAAATTCGTACGTTTTTTTCTTTCAAACCGAACGATCCTTCCGTCCTCGCCGCCCCATTTTCTCGGAATACCAGTTTAGGCATCATGTCCGACAGTTTCGCCTTAGCTTTTGCCATTTTTAGTCTACTAAACCTGTAACCTTCCTAGCTACGCCTCTCCAGAACGGGCCAGAGCAACGATTGATGTCGTCATGGTTGTAAATTTTAGAGCCTGAGGTTCAGGGGGGAAGTGCCCCCACTTAGATGGGTGTGGTGGTAGGTGTGGCGAGGGAAAGTCCCTCTATGTATTATCTCATAACGTAGTGAACCCTTTACCAACCGTATCGCTCGCAGCGAAAGATTGGTAAAGGGTTTAGTTAGGCAAGAGCGTGTCGGAGAAATGCTCAACTTGTTGAGCTCTTGGGGTCGGAGAGCATTCTTTAGAAAAAAGAAGTTCACTAGTAGTAATAGACTGAGATGTCGGTTTTCCGCCGAAGTGGAGAGTACTGCAGAGGATAAAGAACCATTCTGTTGCAAGAGAATGGCTCTGAAGGAGGTTTTGAGTGGAGACAGTTCTATATTTCAGTCCAACGTTACCGTGTTTGTACGTGTATAACTCATTACTTGGGAATTTGTGTAAATTTAGTTTATCTTGAAACAGGGTTGGATTACTTCAGTGAGGGCTATGAAGAAGTTTATTTTTTTGAGCCTTAGCGATGGATCAAGTCCCCAAATGCTGCAGTTGGTGGCTTCAGCTACCAAATTCCCTCAGTAAGCATTTTTGGAGACAATTTTCTGATCATAGAATTTGTATGTATGTATGTATGTATAGATAAATAGATATTATTTAGCAAGCAAGATGAGCAAAGCATTGGTGTGTTATTTTTAGTTCGTGCTTTGCACCTATTTTATACTACTGACAAGATAGTATAAGGAGTAATGGCTGGAATTTATGACATTGAAACCCCTTACCAAAATGAGTCTCTGATGCAGCTGGACTTGATTAGAGTGATTTTATAGATAGTAAACTGAAATATAATTTGGTAGTGTTTAAGTAGTCAGATTACTGTACTATGGATGTATTCAAGTATAGCTACCAGCTTTTCAGCTACTGTTACTCTCAAGAGCAATAGCTAAGTTAGTGAATACAAAGAAGTTAGTTCATTATGATTGTTGGTCAACTTTCTTACAGTTGGATAGGCTAGCTTTCTCTCTCTCTCTGCAAAATACTAGTTTGAACGAAATACAAAAACGAAATTGGGGATACTCACTGAATTGAGGGAACAAGAAGTTGCAATGAGGTTGAAACATTCACTCATTGGCTTATTTTGCATCCCTAAGTCACTGCAGGAGTATATATCTAGATGCAATATATAATATATATATATAATATATATATATATATAATATAGAAGTACTAATCTAGGGAAGTATAATTAGGAGATTAGTGTTTATGCCTTGCTGCAACTTTTATTGTTGCGGTTCTTTTTATTAACTTAGAATTAAGCTTTTCATTTTAGTTTAGCTGAATATTTTATCTGGCTTAGCCAGTATCGCACATTAGTAGTTCCATCCCTTTATTACCATCTGGCTTTGGTAGCTATACAACTACATAATATAACTTTCTTGATTGGTCTTGACTTCTGTTTTTACCTGATCGTGGCAGTTTCTTTCTATGGACTCAAAAGAATCCTTTCATCGAGGGCAAAATGTAAAGGTCATTAAAAAAAAGCTGTGCACTTGCCAACAAACATTATGTTATAAGGTGAGCAATTTAATTGATTTGTAACTCTTTACTAAAAGAACCATAAACATAAAGCTAAAGAAGAAAGACTGAAGTTCTGAAGTGTAGAGGTTGCATTTAATTCAATCATGTTCTCCATACATAAAATCTGTAGCTTTGTTTACTGCTGAACTCCTTCTGGAGGTCCAGGTAGAAAAAGGAGAATCCCGGCATGCCCTTTGACCACGAGCTTTTTTTCAAGAAGTTGGTGAGGATGGTACTTGAAGTCCAAAGAGGGTGATTGTGTAAGACTTGCTGGAGTAGCTGTTATGGGCTACTATGGTAGATGAGTAGAGCTAAGAAAAGCGGATAGAGTTACTTATACTTGACCTTATGAGTAGGTTTGCTCTCAATTTACTGATGTGGCCAAAAACATTCAAACAAAATCTAAATTTCTTGTACTTTCAGTGCAGGGTAACTGCAGTTAAAATCCAGTCTAATAAAATATAATATAGATGCTATGTCTTCTATAGTGTTATATGCATTAATATTGTGTTATATGTAGCTAGCTATAATGTAAATGTAATGCTATATGTATTTTTTACAAAGTGAAGAGAATTACAAAAAAGTAGTTTTTAGGAATCTGTCAATCTTGGAAATTGTGTTCTTGTTCCACATATTTATCATACACGTCTTCCACCCATTTCTGTTGATGCTCATCTTCATGACCTCTAGACCTTTTGCGATACTTCCTTATGATGACCCAAAACACAGCCAATCCAAGCAAGTGTAGAGCCATGGTGGTGGCAGAGTAGATGACAGGACAGTGAGCTCTAGAGGCACAGGTCCTGGCCCACGCAGTAAATATTAATCCAGATAAAATAGGACACATCCAACCGATACAAATGCCGAGAGTGACAAAGAAGTTTCTCATAGCATAAGGAGACTGGGCACAGATGAATTCTAGACCTGAAGTGTAGAAGATTGCTCTTGCTATTCCCATGGGTAGAGACAGGCCTACTTGTAGTCTAAAAAGGTTGATAAAGCGCTGGCTGGAGTAAAAGGCTACAAGGAGAGTCAGGACTATGCTGACGAGTGCGGCTAGGATTGTAGATAAAGTTACTCTACTGAGCATGCTTGGCATTCTGTAGCCTAGCACTGGAACGATAATGAATTCGTACACTGGGATGCTCACTAGAAGCCACCAGTAATTATAGCCAGCTACATGGAACAGTGTGGAGTGAGTGTAGCAGTTAGAATTCAGCATACTCAGATAAAACGTTCTGTTCTCCTCAATTTGCATGTCGATGTAATAGAGACTGTATTCATTCAAATATAAGGTAATGAGGTAAAGGATTGCGGCCAGGTACAGAGTTCCTATTTGAAGAAATGTTCGGACATCTTCAGCTTGCTCGCTCGTGAATGGTCCGCCATACTTGGCTTTGCCGAGAGCGAGTCTAGAAGGAATACGTTCTTCCCAGTATGTCATGGCGCTCCTCCGTTCTGGATGTTTGTGTTTTATGGCGTATTTCACAACTTTGTAGATATTCTTTATCACATTAGAGGAAGGAGAGTTGTCCATGAGCTTATGTTTGTACAACGAATATGTACTTAGTGTCAGAGCTATGATTGCAGCTGGCCGGAGTGAATCCAAACTATTATAGCTAGAGGGATCGGCAAAGGAGTAGATTGTGCACCAGTAAAAGTTGAACTCGAGGGAGCTGCACCAAGACCCCAACACTGCTGTGAATACTGTCCAGTTTACAAGTGAAGACAGTTGAGCTGCTGAGGCTTCTGGTATCTGTTCCATGCCTAACTGGAACAGATTAGCTAGGATAGGACCAGCTCCAAAGTTACTAGTTATTGCAAGAATAGTGAATAAAACTATTACACCAACATTATCATATTGAATTCCCATAATTGAGGCTGTTATATCAACTACGCATGTCAAGAATGACCCAATGCCAGCTATGACCATTCCAGTGAAAATGATGTCGTGTATTCTATACTTCCATCCAGCAAACCAGGCTGATGCGAATGCAGATGGCAGGACAGCGATGGTGCTTAACAATATTTGGTAAAAATACTTCTCGATATTATGATAGAAGGCGTAGTGTGCAGAGACTGAAGATGTCAAATCCAAACTACCTCCAGTAAAACCTGTTCCTACATACATCCATATCAAGAAGATCCAGAGCAATACAAGAACCACTTGCTTGTTTAGGAAACATCTAGCTCTGTATTTGTTGAGGCAGATGGTTTTGAACACCTTTGAAGTAGAGGAACGTTGTGTCTCGATGTCCATGGTGTCAATCGCTTCTTGTGTACTTTAGACTTGTTTTTCAGGATGCTGTGGTGGCATGAATTTATTTAAGATCTAGTACTGATAAAGATGGGCTTCACACAACTTAATTTACTACAGAAACATATTTGAGTATTGTGTTTTTAGTGGACCTAGTAGCACATCTTCCCAACATTACACAGACGCACACACACACACACACACAAAATCAGGAGTCTGTAGAATTTATAGTGTCAGTGTTCATTTGGTAATATCTTGAGCCACCACAACAAGTTCATGAGGAAAATTAGCAAACTCATCCCATTTCATTATTTATTTATTATATTTATTTTATTTTTTGGCAAAAGCTGGGTAAAAGGGGATGGACCTCAGATGTTGTTTTGTTCAATAACTAATGCTAGCATTGCTTTAGAAAGTATAAGAACAGTATATCTTGATGAATCATTGCATCAGTGACTGAGTTTGACACCCAAATTACTGCCAGAAGACAGATTCAGATATTTCAGTCAGCAATGACCAATCAGGTTCTGATGTAAAGCTTCACTGAGTTGCTGCAACGTACTGCCTTTGACTGTTTTTGGCAACCTTTTAAATGATGTATGCACACACAGAATGTAGCAGGCCTTTATTATTGCCTTGAAAAGGACTTGCAGAGCTAGTCCAAATGTTGGTGTGGGGTGTGGTCAATGATTGCAAAAAAAAAATAATTGCTACTAAACTTGAAATCTTTTCTATGACTTTGCCACATTTTTGTCATCAACTCTTTGTGGTAATTTTTTGCCTTTTTTTTTTGTTTAGACTTCAACAGTTAACCATTGGGCACTCAGTGGTTGCTAACGGATTACTTGTGGAGAGCTCGCATTCAGGGCAGGAGGTGGAGCTTCAGGTAGAGGAGTGTGAAATCATTGGAGAGTGTGATGGCAATGTAAGTTAGAAGAACTGAGCCACGCCCAGATTTTTATTTGATGAAATAATTGATGGGTGTAAATATTAGGAGTACCCATTCAAAGCTCGGCAGCGACATTCACTCGAGTATCTGAGGGGTTTCCCCCACCTTCGGGCACGCTATGCTTCGTTTGCTAGTATCCTGCGCGTCAGACAAGCAGCCACTATGGCAATTCACAACTTCTTTCAAAGCCGCGGCTTCTTGCTCTGCCACACCCCCATACTGTCACCCAGTGATTGTGAAGCTGCAGGAGAACAGTTCATACTGCAATCTCCATATGTGAGAAGTATAGCATGTGTGTGGGCGTGTGCTGGAAATTTTGACTTGTGTTGTGTTTGCACTCATGTGCCTATGTTGTGTGTGTGTGTGTGTGTGTGTGTGTGTGTGTGTGTGTGTGTGATCACATTAGCCTCAGGAAGAAGGCGTTGACGAGTTCTTTGGACAGAAAATGTTTCTGACGTCGTCAGCACAGCTACATGCAGAGTCTATGGCAAGGTTTGGAATATGTTCAGGAGAAGTGACCATTTTTCTTTACCGTTCTGTTCTCTATTTGCACTTACATACACAGAATAAGTAATAGTGTGAGTTAGATGATATATCTGACACAGTGAGCAACCGCTATTGCTTAATTTCACTTTGTTATGTGTTGTTAACAAAAATTGTTGTTGTTGATTTATTGACTCGTGCATGTCGTGTCTTTAGTTCCATGATGTCTGTGTACACTTTGGTCAGTTGTTGTTGTTGATTTATTGACTCGTGCATGTCGTGTCTTTAGTTCCATGATGTCTGTGTACACTTTGGTCAGTTGTTGTTGTTGTTGTTGTTGATTTATTGACTCGTGCATGTCGTGTCTTTAGTTCCATGATGTCTGTGTACACTTTGGTCAGTTGTTGTTGTTGTTGTTGTTGATTTATTGACTCGTGCATGTTGTGCCTTTAGTTCCATGACGTCCGTGTACACATTTGGTCCAACGTTTCGTGCCGAGAAGTCTCGCACTCGTAGGCACTTGTCCGAGTTCTACATGGTCGAGGCTGAGACCGTGTGCTTGGGAGGAACTAGAGCGTCTCTGGAGTCTCTCATGGATCTCATCGAGTCTCTAGTCAAATTCACTGTAACCAGTGTCGCAGAAAACAACCAGGCGGATTTGAAGAGGTTTTATAATCCTGATGAGGGCAGTAAGAAGAAGTGAGGTATACTGTCAACTGCCATGTTATGTAGGTATTATAATGTTATTCTTATTGGTCCCAGGAATGTGTTGGATCCAGCCAAAGTCCATGCTACTTTCCCAAGAATGACTTACACTGAAGCTGTCAAACTGCTTCGAGATTCGGGAATGCCATTCATGTATGAACCCAAGGTATTGTAAGTATCTAGAATGTGATACCCTCCTCCCTTCCCTCCCTCCTCCCTTCCCTCCTGACCTCTCCCGCCCTCCTCCCGCCCTCCTCCCTCCCTCCTCCCCTCCTCCTCCCCTCCCTCCTCCCTCCCTCCTCCCTCCCTCCCCTCCCTCCTCCCTCCCTCCTCCCTCCTCCTCCTCCCTCCTCCTCCCTCCTCCCTCCCTCCTCCTCCGCCTCCCTCCCTCCTCCCTCCTCCTCACCCTCCTCCTCCCTTCCCTCTCCCTCCCCCTCCTCCCTCCCTTCTCTCCTTCCTCCTCCCTCCTCCCGTGCCCTCCTCCCGTCCCTCCCTCCCTCCCTCCTCCTTTCCTCCCTCCCTCCTCCCTTCCCTCCCTCCCTCCTAATTGTAACACGCAATGTGTTGATTTGTGTCCTGTAGTGGGGGACTGACTTGTATTCTGAGCATGAGCAGTATCTGGTCCAACAATGTGGTAATCTGCCTTTGTTTGTGACTGATTTCCCAGCAACTGTGCGCCCATTTTATGCAAAAACGAACGAAGGAGAAGAGCCAGACAGGCAAACAGTGAGTAGCTCTTTATTATTAGTGAACCCACCCCCTCCCTCTCTTACTTGAGCCTGAAGGAGAATGTGTGTATGTATTGTTTGTAGGTGGCATGTGTCGACTTGCTAGTGCCTGATGCCGGCGAGCTGGTTGGGTGCAGCGTGAGAGAAGAGAATTATCAAATACTCAAGGACAAATTGGACAAGTGAGAGGCAACTTGTGTGGGGTTATTAGAGCAATCACTATTGAGTTTTATGTTCGTAGTTGGATGGGATTACCACTTCTCGTCACTAAATAACTTATTTGAGACTTCGCATATAAATGTACGATTAACCTCCAGCTTAATACCAGTGTTGGTGATTCCAGAGTTTCTTAGTTTTAGTTATTCATACTAAAAAAATATCTTGAATGCTTATTTTAGTTTTTTCCCCCAAATTCTCCCTGAAGATTTAGTTAGTTTTTAGATTTAATTAGTTATACTATCAATTGACTTAGTTTTAGTTAATTTATGTTGCCTCTCAAATTCTTCAATGATGAGACTCCTTAAAGAAAGTAGTTCATGTAGTTTTCCCAAAGTTTTAGTTTTAGTTATTCTTATAATACCCCAAAACTAAGGGTTTCGGTTTCGGTTTTAGTTTTAGTTAACTCATTAAGGTTATTAATTGTCCACCAGGGTCAAACCCAAGACATGTTTTCTGCTGAATTTATCACTGTCTCCAGTGACAGCCAATCTTTTCCATTTTGTATTAGTTTAGGTGAGCCCAAGGAAGTGGTTTGTAGGAAGTGAAACTGACATTGCAAGTGCTTTGCACTAGTTTAAAACAGAACCAGCAAACTTGATAGCCCATTGGTTTCACTGAACAGTGGTAAAAGAGTGACTATTACACAAGTTGGATTCCTAGTGAAGCTTTTCTTATTGATATAATAATACTAGTGATGTGCTTGAGCACAAATGGCAAGCGAGCCTGTGCACAAACGAATGACAACAAGCACTCACAGCTACTATAAACGGCAGAGTTTTTGAAATTATGTCTGGTAAAGGGTTCTAATACCATAGTAACCTTTCACTATAATATTTTGTGACTTGAAAAAAAACAACAACTACAATTCTCAAGAATTACTGCAGAGTGTTGAGTTTTAGCCCTAAGTGCGTCTTTTGGCATTTAGAAACAACCTAATACAAAAGAGTAAACAATTATATTTCCTTGAATGATACGGGATTGCTAAACTGAAATATTCTGTTTAGTGGAGATATGGGAAGGGGTAGACCACGAAGCAAACACAAAAATGCGAGGGTCACAGTACAAAATGACATGCATACATCCACACATAGACATAAACAATTCCCGATTTTCAATTGCGTTACCCGTGATAGTGTCTCACTCACTCGCCAATTATCAAGATTATAAATTAAGTGTGAATTGCAATATTTTTTTCCCCTAGGGAAGGGATGACTCAACAACAATATCAATGGTAAGTGAAGCAGAAGGGTATGTTGGACGTGAAAGAATGTTCCTTTATTTATTAAGGTATTTGGACTTGAGAAGATTTGGGACAGTGCCACACGGAGGGTTTGGGCTAGGATTTGAACGTCTACTTCAAGCTATGATGGGAATAGACAGCATCAAAGATGTCATTCCCTTTCCTAGAAGTGCTGGGTCCTGTAAAGTCTAGTCATTCATCAGTACATTGAATTAACCATTCATTCACATTTGATATACTCGTATGATATATATTTTCTGATATTTCACTCTATATATATGTGAGGAGTTAAAAACATTGAGTTCAGCTATCCTTTGTTTTGGTGTCCAGTGTTTCTTGCCACACCATGCATTGAGCCGACAATTGCAACATGATCTGGTAGTAGTTCTTCATAAGGTCTTGAACGTCACCTGATAACTTTTCCAACTCCTGTTCTTGCTCACCTTGGCGACTAATTACTTTGCTGAGATTTTTCTCGTGAGTTTCCAAACCTTGAAACTCAGTGGAATTGACATAGTCCTTCAGTTGAGAGAGTTCTTCAAGCTGCGAAGTTTCTGACTCCAGTTGCCCTGCGTAACATATCAGCAGGTTTTCCTGGGCTCCTCGTGAGGAAGATGAAAGCTCCTCAGAGACCCCAGGCTGAAGAAGTTTCTCTAACTTGTCCACTTTATTCCAAAGGCTATGAATGTTTTTATCTTGTCCGCCTGCCAAACTATCGTCAAGGCTTTTATGGATGTTCTGTAAAACAAAAAAATATAAACAGTGAGTAAAAAAATATCTATTTGTCTTACGTTGACCGTCTGAAACAGAGGAGGTTGATCTTTAAGAAGTCGCTTCCCGAGCACTTTTCTCTCCAAGTGTTCTAAACGTTTCGTTAACGAATCCAAGTAGTCATTCGTACTCACCGCACTTATGTTCGGTTCCTTTTTGGGGGATGTCAAGCTCCCTGAACTAGAAATTCTGCGAGACATCTCAGCGGGAACAGAGGATATCAGTTGGCAAGGCAGTTAATAATCTGCCCTTCTCACCAGTTGGCAGTAAACAAATAGATGATATGGTAATAATCGTTAATGGTCATTTTCCGGAATGACCCGCACCCAATTGTTTACAAGGAATGATTTTAGTTACAATAAATGAACTATACAATAACCAAACAAGCAAATAGAGTGCTGGCAAGGTCATACAATTATAATAAGTGTAGTTAAATACACAAAGGAAAAAATGGTTGGACCTTTTATTTAGTTCAGTTACCTAAAATGGCTGGAACTACAAGTTAATTATTTTAACCATAATGAGAGTCAGACACTTTTAAACTAAACCAACACTAGTCAAAACTTATTAGCTAGCACATTAATATTAAGATCCCGTTTTACAGTGCAAATCGTGCGTCTGGGAGTTAAGAGCATACCATGTAGAATATAAATCACTAGTAAAATTACATCATATATTGTTTGTTGAAAAATTACATGTAACAGTGGAAGATGATGTAATTAAATTCCATGTATTAAAAATACTTTAAAAAAGACTAAATTTAATGGTAAAAATCATACGAACATACACACTAACACAACGAGTCTGTAATTGAGGGGACTCTAGCTTTTTGTGCTATACATCTTAATGAGGCTTCTTCTTTGTACATTGGTTCCCTTAGAGGAGCTGTCATGGTCCTCCTGCGCAAACGCATATCCACCTACACACACACACACACACACACACTATCCAGTGACTGTAATCATTAAAAATGGAGTCACTCACGGGTTCCCCTCTGTATGACTAACGGACTTCTATCATCCCCACTGAGTTCATCTCCATACATTTCCATATCACTGTAAGTTACATTATCAATCTGGACTGGTTCGTTTGGACTACAAAAACAGGAAAGTTTTAGGAACACAACAAACATTACCTGGTAGAATAAGACACTGCAATATTCCTGTCATGGGGCCGCTTTCTAGAGCTGCCCCAACTTATGTTGGGCCAGCTCCTTCTTGAAGATTCTAGTCGCTCTTTCTCAATCGGTGTTGGGAAAAACACTGATTGAATTCTGTAAGAGGACGGCAGAGCAAATGGGGAATTCAGAGAGAAAGGGAAAACACAAACGATTAAATGACTGACATGTAAATACATTTTTAGATTTCAATTACAATAACTTTATCAAGTCACTTACACTTTGAGGAGTAAGTCTGGGTAAAGGGACACCATTGGTAGAAATATGAGCATGCAGTAGAACAAGAATGAGCCATACAATTTAAAATCGATGCCAACCATTTCAGCAGCCACGGGAAAAGTTGGCCAGAAGTGAGAGTAAACTAGCACAAAGAAGAACCACAGACCAATGCTTCCCCAAACAGCGAGGTGGTGCATCTGGAACAGAACAAAATCGCATGAGGTGCTCAAGAACTGTCTCTGAGAAGTTTCACAGACTTACCCAAGGCCAGTAGTAGGACTCCAGTGCTATCTTCAAGTTCACTGTAATGACAACAGCCTGCAAGTTGATGGAATAATTGAAAAAATAAAGTGCCATGAATTAAAAAAACTTAAAGCAGAGACAAAAAATGGGAAAAATATACAAAACAACATCAACAAACAAACAAAAAACAAAACAAAACATAAGTTATCTAATTTAAACAGATGTACATGTGCGCATTAATATTAAGCTAGCTATCACTAAACTTAAAAACGTATTGCATTGTTCCCCATTATGTATCGTCTAATAAAATTAGCAGACATTGAGTAAAGTAGCTAGGTACTGGATTGGAGACGGCGGTATGAATTACAAGGAGGATGTCACCCAGAGTGTAATGCTATGACTTGAGAAGACCGAAGACTTGCCAGTGAAATGCTGGCTATGCATCGGTTAGCCCACGGCATGGAGACCGGTATGAAATTTACACAACCGAGGAGGGCCAAGGGCCTGCGGATAGTACAAATCCTGTACTAACTTAACACAGAATGGTGTAACCAACTTGTACCATGACTATAGGATATAGGAAACACATAAAAACTAATTTTTGATTGTACAGTTCACTTATTCGTTCTAGGAGATGGGTATAAAAATATCACAAAGCATCTATTGCACCGTGAAGATGTCTACTGAAAACTTCAGCAGTGTTGCAAAAGAATACTTTAATCTATTGTATTCAGACTTACTTTTTATCACCAATTTACACCCCTTCCTTTACTGAAAGAGTTGAACTAAGTAGTACACATACTTACTGAGTAGACTATGTTGCCTGCATACCAAAGACCAGATGCATCACCATTACTGAAGGGAACCTCTGAATACATATACACCACACACACACGCAAACACATATACACCACACACACACACAAACACATATACACCACACACAAACACATATACACCACACACACATACAGCACACATGCAGAGTTAATAACAATTCTAGTTACAGGTATAACAAACATACCTTGTGGAATCACCAAGCATATGCCAAAGAATAATATCACAGAGTGAAACAAGGCAAAGCCTACCCATTTCCAAAACACCTGTATCCAAATATGAAATGAATAATATGATAAAAGGAAAAGAAAGAGAAACTGATTTACGCGAGTGTTGAAGTTTTTGCCAGCTTGGGTACTCTTGTAAAGAGAAGGAGTCTCCATCCTCACTTCTGCCCTCAAGTCCTGCTCAAAGAAACCCAGAGAGAATGGTGCCATAGCTGTGAATAACTAAAAACAAATTCACAACAAAGAAAATCAAATTGAATTAATTTAATTATTTATTTATTCATTTATTATTATTCTTACTTATTATTATTACTATTGTTATTATTTATCTCTATTCCAATATACATACCACATTGTAGAGGCCAATTGTCCATCTTTCAAATAGAGGCTGTCCAGAAAATCCATTGAAAAAAGCAAACCAAAACTACACACACACACACACACACACAAACACTTAAAAGGAAGGTAGTCACCAAATACAATGCAGAAGAGAGGTGCACAGAGAAGGACTAAGAGTTAGTTTACCTCAATGATGTAGAGAACAATGTTCTTGTAGAAGGAAAAGAGAATGACTATAGCTTGTCGATTGTAGTTCCATGCTCCGTGCACCAACAACAGTCGTACTAGGAATCTAAACTGTTAGGACAGAGTAATGTAATAACATTACATCTCCACTAATACTGGAAAAAATAACCTCTGACCCCAAGCACACGCACACTAGTAAATAAGGGCTGTGATTACTAAGAAAGTAAAGCCCAACCTCCCTACCCAATCTCCTGAATGCTTTACTAACTAGACTAGTACATAAATTCTTTGCTAAATACATGTATAAACATCCAATTTATACTTTATCTACTAACCCTTGCATGCCCGAGTGCATCTAAATGTTATGGTAAGTTATGGTAGTAGGAAAAAAAGACTACCACTGTAGTGAAGCTTGGTCAGTGGACTAGCTTTTTTTGGAAATTGAAATCAAAACAAAATATTCTGGCGAATTAAAAGCCATATTCTAATAGGCGCCAGTCTTCAAGATCCTTCAAGACCAAATGTTGACAAACGGACTGAGTAATACAAACCCTTCATGTATGCTTGCTGAGGATTAGTTAGGACAAGTAAGTTCCTTATTGACACAACACCCACAAACCTTCCACTAAAATAAATAAGGAAGCTAAAAGGAGACAACTACAAGTGAAAAAGTTGAATTTTACTACATACACATAATTCTCCCCTATCTGCTCCTCTCACTACTTTTCCCCCCCCCCCCCCCCCCCCCCGCTTCTCTGGCTCCTTCTACTTTCCCCCCCCCCCCCCCCCCCCCCCCCCCCACCTGAGCAATGGCGTAATCAGAGGCGAGGGTAGCCTGCAGTCCCTCCCTACCACTGATACCCACTCCAATGTGAGCAGCCTGGATCATGCCCACATCATTAGCACCATCTCCTATGGCCAGAGTCACTTCATTCTTGCACTTCCTCTGGACAAGCTGGACAACTTGTGCCTTCTGTAATGGAGACACTCTGCAGCAGATGACAGCCTTGCAGGTTAGGGCCAAGTTTAGGAAGTGCTGCTCGTTGGCTTCTGTCAGTGCAAAGGACAGAGTCTTGCCATTGATGATGAGAGCAGCCTGGAGAAAGGAAGGAGACAGGACATGACATAATCAGTTCATAAGCACTAAAGTACTCAACTACTCAATTTTCCAACTTAGAGAGTTGCAAAATGACTCCACTGAAGAACTAGCTTGAGTATAGATTAGTTTTTATCAACAAAGTTTACTTCCATGCTATATATGATTAGTGAGCATTAAAAGTAGTTCATTAATTATAAGTATGGAAATGTAAAATCATACATTTGATTCTTTGTCCACTCCAGTTAGTGCAGAGTTGTAGTTCTTGGCACGATCTTGAAGGATGGCACCTACAGCCTAACCAATCGATGCAAGAGAAAAATAAATAAATAAATAAACAAACAAACAAACAAATAATAAATAATAGCAGCAGTTCTACAACAAGATGCTTGGTTCAAGCATGATGTTTCAGAGCTCTAGTGCTAGCTATATTAGAAGTGATATACAGCTAGCATGTGAACAAAAATATCAGGTGTCTAACTGTCCATACCTCTTCAGTATTTCCAGTAACTTCCAGCAGATCCATGCGGCGAGTGAGCTGGCGACAGGCAAAGCCAATGTTGATGGCAGTCTCTTGCTTGTCTCCAGTGAGGACCCACACCTTCATGCCAGCTTCCTTCAACATGGCTATAGCTTCAGGCACTCCCTGAGAGCATAATAAAGTAAGTCAAACAGATGCTCTCTGGTGATCTATGTGTTGTTGGGAGATATCAATTTTGCAAGTATTTATTGAAATAGGTAGTTATTAAATTAATGAACCCAATCCAGTTATTCTAACACAATCTTGAGGTTGACCAAACTAATGACGCCAAGCAAGGAACACGGACTTAGTTCTTATTCATCCTGTACTAGTAAATATTTCTAAAGTGACGGGATATTTATAAAGTAAAGTTGAGCCAGTAACATCACCACAGCTCCTATCAATTTGAGATTAACAACACAATCCACCAATTATAGCTATATGCGACACAAGCAATAAAATAAAAGGGAACTACGCATGGTTTAGAGGAATCAGCAGTTCTGATTGACTGGAGAGAGAGAGAGAGATAGCTGGCTGAAGGCACTGCCACGCATGATGATGGTGTCTCAAGTTAGTTGGCTCAGGCTGTACTACATTGGCCATAAATTAATTAATGTGGTTGCACTTATGTGAGCTCATCTTGCCACTACAACTATCAGATACAAGCGGTCCTGGGTTCGATTCCAGGTGGCGACCAAATATTTTTAATTCTGTATTGTTTAAAAAAGCCTGTACATCTAACTCTGAGATGAAGTAAAAACAAGGTAAGCAGATAAAAATCTTTACGGTCACATAAATAAGTTAGAAAAACTAGTGCGAGTCGACCTGGGTTTGGAATAAAAAATAAAGTTTATGCGATACCATATGACCACACTCCACTGTAAATTATTATGCTATTCAGGGCATTTTAAATATAACTATTGTACCATGTCTAATGCCTAAACCTTGAAAACCAAAACACACATTCATATCCAGAATAAACTAATATTTAGAAAGACTTTGCTACGACCATTTTATACTCCATTAGAGTGTTCAATTTAGACTGGTGGTACCAGTGCTCTCAGGACTGACTGTGACTGATCCCAGAGATAGAGTGTGGCTAACTAAGGTTTAAAGAATTGTGGAAGAATAATTGGCATCATAACAAAAAACTGGAGTGACCCACTAAAACTTGAATAACTGGTAGGTTGTTATGGTGAATGTCATGGAAACCTACTGGGAAAAAAAAATCAACAAAAAAGTTTCCCATACTTACTTCAGTGCTCACAAAATAAAAGCCCGTGCTGTACTTACTTCTTGCAGCTTGTCTTCTATGGCTGTTGCTCCAAGTAGCACAAGGTCCTGTAGGAAATCAGTATATAGAGATGAACACACACACACACACATGATGTTTTCCTAATTCAGCTGCTCTTACTAGCAAACAGTTCATCTTACCGAGTGACAGTTGACATATTAATACATCTCTAATTAAACTGACTTTAATAAAGTGTCACAGTTATTTATCTATATTATTCCAAGCAGGTTCAACTAGTTCACTTTCACTTATGTCAGCTTGCACTGAAATATCACATGTTTAGTTACATAATACTATAAGTAATATTTCATTCAGAAACTGGATCAAAGAGGCTCTGTAACACGAGGAAGCAAACAGAACTTTATTACAGTGGACAAGAGAACTCCTAAAGGAAACCTTAACTACTGCCAAAAAGAAAATATTTATAAAAAGTTAATCAAAAACTTCATTGCTATCTTTAATAAGTAAAAGTTCAGCTTCACGCTTTGTATCGCACACTGCAGGGCTTCAAGTGACAAGGCTGCATGTGTGACTATGCGACATGAACACATGTATGTGACATGTACATGAACACATGTATGTGACATGTACATGAACAACATGTGTATGAATGCTCATGTAGTAAACATACAGTTTCCATTTCCTCAGCTACACTATCCAGTGCCTTCTCTCTGTCTGAAAGGACTATGCTGGCAGCCACGTAACGCTTGCTCCATGACTACAAAATACATAGTGCAAAACAACAACAACAATTAATTAAATAAATAATAAATAAAAGTTTGAGGACAAAAACAATGGTCATACTTCATAAAATTCACTCGAAATATCCTTCTCAGCAATGCAGAGAGTCCTAAGCCCATCTGCACCAAATGATTCTAGCTGGGTATTAATTGCTGTAGTGTAGTCATCTTGGCCATCTGCTAGGCGCTCAGTTATCACAGTGTCCTAGAACAGAGACATTTACTTACATTACGATAAGCCTTGAATTGCAGAGCCATGCTAATTCACGCTATACATTACCTACATGCGGCCTGCATGAATGCAGCTTACATACATACATACATATCTATGTCCTGAAACCTGCACTTACAGCTCCTTTGCAGAAGAGTTTCAACTCTCCGGAAGGCATTCGCACAATTACGGACATTCTCTTACGATCACTGCAGCACACATAACATTTATTTCATAATGATCCCACATGCAATAAAGTGGGTGATACACAATGAGCCCACAGTCCATACATACATTATGTGAACTATGTATGTATGCAATGATAGAGACAGATATCTTGCATATACAGCATGGCTATTCCACCAAGTAGTGATTCTGTGTGAATAAATATGCCAGGAATCTTGTGCATTTTAGGATGGAGATGTACAGAAACAACGACTACAACACACTCACCCTACACACCCACCCACCCACCCACACACACCCACACACACACACACACACAACACACTATCTCACCTGTTAAATTCAAGTAGGTTCAAAATTTCATAACGCCTCTCCTGTCCTCTCTAAAGAAAAAAAAAATCATTACATTAAAATCTTAGCACCTTTAAAGATTGGCCTTATACATTGCATAGAAAGGAAAGAGAATCTAATATCTACTGTTTGCACACACTATTCCTTCACAAAGGCATCAGTTAACCTTTATCTCACAAGTCTATAGATTGATCACACACAGCTTAAGGGTGGCCGCACATAGCAACGCGCACTGCCTGTAGATCCGGACATTAATTTATTCCCCGCCAATACCCCACCATTTGATAATACGCGAGCAGAAACTATCGCGCAGTAGTAGCAGAAGTATACTTTGCGAAGTTGTGGTGTTTTAGTTTAGCTTCTTGTTGTCTCATATCCGTTTACAGCAACCCTCCATACGTCGTCTGAGCTCACGCAGCAAGGTGCACCAGGCTGCCTCTCCTCCTGTAGCCGTTCTCCGGACTCTGCGTACCTGAACTCAAGCGGATGGATATACCAGGCTCGATTTCTGCGGAGCGAAGACTTCCCAAGCTGCGCAGATCTAATACCTTCACCTATGGCTATCTCCAATAAACTGCTCTCTCTTCTAACTCTCTTGTTATTGTTGTATTGATATTTGTTTACTCTTGATATAGGCGGGCTCTTCTTAGAACCAATACAAACTAATTGAAAAAAAAATTGCTCGCGTACTCGTAGTACGAGATAAGGGGGTGGGTCCATTTCTTAAGAATTGCGAGTGGAATAGAAGTATACAATTTTGAATCAGTTTTTCTTGGAATCAAATAATGAGAACGACTATATTTTTTGCACACGTGTAGAACACAAAAAAAAGAAGGGCACCACAATTTGAATTTTTCAAAATCTTATAAAAGGAAAAAAATGTAAATAAATCATAAAGTAATATTGAAATGGAAAAAAACTCGTTGTCTTGCCCTAGAGTATCGTCTTGGCTAGCGGCGTACAAAATTCTGGATCTCCAACTTGCCGCAACGCTCCAAAAAGTTGTTTCAAAGTTTTACATCGGGGCCATGATATTTCCTTCAGATTCACTCCAAAGTCGGTGTGCAGTATCTTCGGCAGGTACTTTATCCTTCTAGTATAGTAGAGTAGCCCTGCAAATAAAGAAAGTAGCAGAATCGTGCTTAGCAACCAACCGGTAAAAATTGCGTGGGCGGTGTGCGGCCACCCTTAAAGCACCATGGACTAGCATATTGCTATTGCTCATTTTATTCTTCTCTTGTCCGCTCAACAATAGAAGATAACATATTTAAAGTGCACACAAGAAAAGCATGGCAATAATAAAATACATGCAGAATGCCATCTTTTTAAGAGTTATACATTACCCAGGGCTTCATACAAAACAAAATATTTTTTGAGTTGTTCTTTTGCTTGTGTGCTAAGAGACTCATCGAACATAAACACAAAAGAAGAGCTATTGTTAAAATAGATATAATCATAAAATCAATGTCACTAGAAAAGTATAAGGGCTCCAACAATCCAAGATGAATTGAAAAACTTTGCTGCTTACACCAGATTTTTTTGGGAGATATTTAAACTAAGCAATCGCTATCACACTTTCAATTCCAGTAGCTACAGAAGAGTGATCTTTTGATCTTTACAAACTTAGATTACAAACCGGCTGACAGAACAGAAAATGGCATGACTGACGAGAATTGGGTGAGTAATACCAGGTTTTCCTCCCCTCTATGAAACCTGTTATCACTTTATGAAGCTTGCTGGTTGACAAGATTTACAATTTCTTATCTAAGCACCATTAGAGGCAGTTTAAGAGTTTCATGAGGTAGTAGTCAAGTCCATCTCCCATGTTAAAAACTCTAGTACTATGTTATTAATAATAGTCCCACACCACTGTGGTTAGAAAGAAAGTTAACATCTGGTTATAATTAGGTAACATCAGATTTGTAAATTGTATTTCAAGTTGGAGTGTCAGAATGTGTTAGTGTCTCATCAAATACCTGTCAGTAATATCTGATCACTCATAGTTACTTATAATTATTATGTTTGAAGTGTTAACACAAGGCATGAAACATTGAACAAAAACAACAACAATAAAAATAAAAAAACATACCAAATTCAACAAAACTAATCAAAAACAACAATTCAACAACATTCAATGAAGGCTTCTGATGATGTTCGACTACACAAACAAGAGGCACAGCACCTCCACAATCAGTGACATACGAGACCACATTGAGTGACTATCGCATACTGTGTGTGTTGACAAAATGACCCCAGACAAAAGCTGAGAAGTTCAGGAAACAGAAACAAAAAAATGCTAAAATGCTACACTACTAATCCACTTACCTAGCTGTTGTCTATTAACAAGTTAGAACTTACTACTACTACTACTACTACTAATCCACTACTACTATAGCCTATGGCAGGATTCACTACTGAGTTAGTACTTACTACATCAATGATGATGTGGCTAGGTGTCCGTGCCTTAAAGACCACATTCACATCCATGGCTGCTTTCACCAGAGCTTCTTCATCTGGTGAAGAGGCTCTGTAGACCAGCTTTCCATCTTCCTTTTCTGGAATGACGGTGTGACATAGAGCCAGGATCAACATGAAATGTTCCAGTTCTTGCACCGTTTTCTAAATACCAACAGTTACATGATCACAAAAAGCTATGTAACTAAACTACTCTTATGCAAAACAAACATGGGAACTTTTTGTAGAGGTGTCCTGTGATAAAAGCAGTGGGTTTCCCAACACAATCTCTTGTTGCTTCCAGCATTCACATATCAACATGCCCTCAACATGTGACAGTGGTAGTTATGTGACTGCAGCTTAACTCCCTGCCCCGCCCCCTTGACATGAATAAACATACAAACCAAATAAATCTGGGATATCTCTAACTTTCCCTTTCCCACTCTCTTGCACAAACAATACCATACTTACATCTGCTTTTGATGCATTTTGCAGAGCTTGTTTCAAACTTAATTTCTCTCCAATTTCATCTGCAGTAGGATTCATGCTGTGTAGAAAAAAATAAAAATAAAATAAAACAAACAGCAGACAACATACTATATATATATATATATATATACAGATATACCTAAGAGTAGTAAGTTGGGTGCACCAACACATACAGATATATATGAAGACGAAATGGATTGGATATGGTACACTTAAACTTAGCAAGAAAGTCTCCTTACAATTGGACTCAAGTTCAGTAGTGTATATGTTAACCAGGTACTAATCATACAGAGTAGGAAATCTCAACAATATCACTTTCAACACACTATTTTGGGAAAACAACACGTATATACACACACATACATGCACACACAGTTGCACATGTGCACACATGCACGCTCAGCTCCAATGACTATATTCATATGCAGGTCAAGCCCTTCCAACACACACACACACACACATACCTGTATGTCTTGTCTCCCACATAGCAGTGCTTGAAGACCATGATATTCTCTGTGAGAGTGCCAGTCTTATCTGAGAACACATACTTGACCTGCCCCAGCTCCTCATTTAAGTTAGAATTGCGAGCAAGAGCACGAGTGTCTGTCGGACTGTGATAGATCTGTAAATCCTGTAGGGCACATGCACATAAAACACATAAACATCAAAGCAAGTTCAGTTCTCGATAACCGTGTGGAAAAAAAAAAAAGATTTTTAAACAAGTGTCTTCATTCCTTGTGGTTTCCTTCTCATCCACTTGCTCATCTTACACCCAAACACTTCTGACACCTTTTAAAATTGCAATTCGAGTTTAAAACTACTTACACAGTTGATGAAGTATGCTTGGACTATTTTCATGATCTACATAAACACACAAAAATAGCAACAAAAATCAATACTAACTTACACTACTGATTTTAGTGATAGTTTTCTATGTAGAATTTGTGTAGAGCAATTTTTGTGAAGTGATAATATGAATTATGAACACATACATACCTTACCACACACATGCATTTCAAGCACTTCACCAATACATCTACATACACCCACACCCACCTACACACACATACATCTACACACACACATCTACATACCACACACATCAACATATGCATAAACACACGCACGTATCAACACACACATCTAAACACACACACACACATCAACACATGCATCAACACACACACATCTACACACACACGCACATGCATTTACACACATATCCACACACACAAACACGGTCATACTCACTTCAAGAGTGACGATGAGACTGATCGGAATGAGATTGTTGTAGAGAATAATGAATGTTACAATAGACTTGAAGAAATTTTCCACCTCACTAGCAACACCTAATTATAAGATAGCATACCACATGTGTAAACATACAAACATGCTCATCACACAATCACATGCACATACAATAAATAAATTTAAGATTCACACACACAAAAAAAACAACAACAACAAAAAACAATACTCACTTGTTTCCATGTGCAGGTACCAGTGGTTTAAGTGACTTAAGTTAATACCTACAGAAAAGAATGAAAGTAAAGGAAAAACAAAACAAAACAACCAGACATATACAAGCTAACAAATAGGAATCCATATGCATAATCTGGTTCTTACCATTCCACGTAGTAGCAAAAATGCTGCTCAAGACAGCCAGTACAACCAGGACAATGAACAGCCCTATAACCTGCGAGCATATAACAACAGTTTCTACACTCATTCCTGCAGGTCTACAATGACTCCTGGTCCAGTCCTACCTCACCTACCTGAAAATTGATGACGTAGTCCATCTTGGATCGCTTGAGAGGAGCTCTAGTGGCATTTTGCATCAGCTTGGAGTCCTTACCTGTGTAGATGACCACGCCCATGATAGAGGATGTGTTGCGGAGCTGAGAGCCTCGCAATAGAATCTGGTCTGCCTGGAGCGGGCAAATCCTTTCTTTACTGGATGGAAGAGAGAGAGAAACAATAAGTGAGTGTAAAAGGAAAAAAGCAACAACAACAACAACCAACAACTACAGGTATGTGAAGGCTGTATGTAGCTAATGCGACAAAAAAGAGTACAATTCTAACTCCCTGGAAATGTAATACTAAATCTACTGTTTATTTCATTTCTCTGGCCAAATACTATGCAAATGATTATGTTATATAAATCCAAGAAAAAAAGGAAGTCGCACAAAAGAAATATATACAAAGGAAAGGAAAAGACTACAACATCTGTCTCACACATGAAGGTTGCCTGTGAACTCATACAGACGACTGTTTGGACCTTCACACTCTATCCTCCAGTTATCACATTGCCCCTGCAGAGAAAAACATTACACATACATACATAATTACAAGCACACACACAACCACAAAAAAAAAAATACTAAAAAATAAACTCACAATATTCTGATCGTCTAAGTTTGCAGTTTCAGTATGAGCTTGCCGTATTTTCAAATTAGTCTCTCCATCAAGGTTGGACGTCTCCACGTAGCATATACCGTTGCTATCACTGAAATATGAAGGAAAATTTCTTTAGTTAGACGGCAGAGGAAGGAAAAAAAAATTAAAAGTGCTAAACTGCCAAATAAACAACTATAGCAACAACCAAGACTTAGTACATACAAAAATCAACAGCTGATTGACATTACATCAACCTTAGCTCAATGGAGTTGATTATTTAACCAACATTCCTGTTCAAGCTCCAGGTTTACAGCATCCTGGGGCAACAGGGACACCATGACTTGGACAGTCCTCAAAGCATGGTTCCCTTGCTTTAACATGCTATGACCAAGCTATCTGCTTTAGGGCAGAACAAATACCTTGATGAAAGGAGCAATAGGTCAGCTGGGAAAAATGTCTTGTTGGATACTTTCACAATATCCCCTATCACAACCTACATATAAAAAAGACAAAAAGCAGGAAGATGATTTCTAAAATTAAAAAAACAACAACAACACAACAACTAGGCATACCAAAGTTATCACTAGTGATAGTGATCTCAATAAACTGTTAAAAATTAAGAACAGACTGTGATATTTTATGGCTTATTAATTTAAGATGCTAATTTCAGAGTAAATACGGACATTCTCTCTCCCAAAGAATAGTTTTACTGTAATTTAAAAACAACAAAAAAAACAACAACCCCCCCCCCCCCATTTAGGGCTGTAACTACCTATGAATAATCAATGCGCCATCCATTCAGTGCACACTTTCCTTGTTACCAGCTGATTGAACTATAGCTTTAACAAGCACATAACTCAGCTACCAGAGGCAAGCAATGGAAGTCATTAGCAACATATACTCTAGTGCCAGACAAATCAGACAACAAGATGAAGTGGTAGGTCAACAAGACTGTAATCTACTCTTCACAACAGGCCTTGTTATGTTATGCACTAAAAAAATAACTGTAGGCACACACATTTTTTACACCTTCTCCACATTTTTACACAACTTCATCAACTAGAAAAGCACTTCACAAAGTGCTCACCCTCGGTGTAATCTGACCCCGCGACTACTGGAAACACAGAGCATCAGCGGGACCAGCTATCAGCTCTACTGCACACTAGAACTTCAATACTATACACACAAGACCTAACAATTGTTAGGTATCGTACAGCTATGTCAGCAATTACGGTGGTGAAGGACGTATGTGCATACAAATTACCTGAACATTTTTTTAGTAATAGCAGACAGAATGACTATTGTAACCCTCACACAAATGCATGGTGAAGGTTAATTATATACATTAACAAAATAATAAGATGGGATGAACCACAAGTGTGTGAATCCACAAATACTATACTAATTCTCACTCACCTGATACCATCGCTTCACCACCCACTGGGGATACTGCCAGCCATTTTCTGAGTGGGGACACAGGACTGGAAGGACATTGATAAGCAGAACAGCAATTGCAACAAACTTCAAAACGGTTTATGGTATACACTCGTACACCTTACCTTCTACTTTACTATTGTTGACTTGATTATCTGCTCTATATCGCCTCTACAGATGTGTGAAATAGAAAGATAGGAAGGTGAAAGGGAACAAAACACCGATGATGAAAAACCTCTCAACCAAAAATACAATAACATAAAAGCACTCAAGACTAAGTGATCTGGCGGATGTAAACTTACAATGTCTTCAATTATTTCCTTGATTGCTGTGGCTAGTAAAACTAGAAACAGTGGGCCAATTGTTGTAAATCTACCAGTAGGTGAAACCCCAGGAATTTGTTGCAACAATGCAATGCCTAAGAAGAAAAGATTTGCGTAACGGCGAAATTGATCGAAAAGGAATAACGGCAAGAAAGTGATAATGTTATATTTAGTAGTACTGATTCTGTTGTTACAAAATCTACTGTGATGGTTTCTATCTGGCTCAAGAAAGTATATAGTTCTTGGTGGAGAAGGGCCCTCATTTTTTTTCTTCCAAAACATGATAAAATCCATTACTTCCTGGAAACGAGTCCTCACATTTCCATTACTTTTGGCAATATTTTTCGCACTTCTCTCGCCAGTGTTCCTAGGAGAACCATTATCACCCTCACTGTCACTGCTGGTCCCATACTTAGGGAGGTTGGAGGATACTATAGGTTTTTCTGCAACAAGAGGAAACATGCACCATATAAACAATGCTAAAAGTGCTCTGCACTTGTATGGAGAAATAACTACAGTTGATTCTTCCCCCCCCCCCCCCCCCCCCCCCCCCCCCCCCCCCCCCCCTCTACTGGGAGAACTAATCTATCTACCAGTTTGTGTTCTTGACACCTCGACCTTCATGAACACGAAAAATTACTCAAGTAACATAAAAATTAACTAACTTTCACTGGCAGAAATCGTTCCTTCCTCTTCAACTTCTTCCGCAGCTACTATCGGTTGTTCCATGTTTTTCTATCGCATTCAGAAGCAGCATCAGCGGCAGTTGTACGAACGCACCCTGTGGGCGACGCCTTTTTTTTACTGGACTACTTCCTCCCTTTCGAACAATTCTGACTTTGTGGTACATACAGCGCCCTCTAGTATGTTGCTAGGAGGAAGAAGGCGGGGGGAATGAAAATAAAAAATTTCCCGACCAAATACGCGCAAATAAAAACAACCAGTATTGATTCACCCACCACTTAGGGGTTTTGGGTTGCCGCCCCAATCAAATTAATGAATTTTCTTACCTGTAGCTAGACAAAGTAAAATGAGTGGGCACTCCTGACATTGGCAGTTATATGCTAAAGTTATAGTTCAGTGCTCATGCATATAAACTACCCAAACTTTAACATTGATGAAATTATTAAAAAATTCATGTAATTTAGAAAAATTTAAGATCATGCATATGTGCTGCAACAGTCACTTGTTTCAAGTTTTCTTCTTTTTTCCTGATTCTTTCTTCACTACATTCATCCTAGTCCATGATGAAGCAATGGCACGTTCTGATTTGGTAATTCCACTGAAGTCCAGTGTTTGCAGTTGAGGCAGTAAAGTAATAACATAGCTTTTGTATCCAGGAGCCACTTCAACTGGATTACCATGGAGAGATAAGGACTTCAGTTTCTGTAACTCAACCAGTTTGTCAACTTCAGATAATGGATAAATATTATTCCCATGGAGGTAAAGTATCATTAGATTAGGAAGAGACAGAATTGCCTGGAAAAAAGAAAGAAAGAAAGAAAGCCACATTGAAAGTATATAAACAAGGTAAAAAGGACAAAATATCCCAGCTATTTCTACTCTACCAAGTAATCTCCATCATCAAAATTCTGTAAGTATGTTTAGTGCATTTATAAATATTACATAGATGATTTCCATTCTTTTTAACTTACACTGTCAATTGTTCTAAGATCATTAAACGATAAATCAAGCCATGCCAGTGTTCTTCCAGGGTCCACAAATATTTTTTCAATTGTACTCCTGAAGTCCTCCCAAGTGGAAAGCATGTTATTATTTACTTTCAATGCTGTTGACTCAGACGGAACTATGGTCAATGATATTTCTGAGCCATCCTCTCCGATCTCTTCCTCCAAATTCTGAAAATAATACTTGATATTTGCACTAATGACAGTTTGACTAATAGGTACTCACTATGGTGCCAGCGGTAGTTCTTGATCTCTGCTTTTCTCTCAACAATTCTAGTTTAAATGATGCTTCCAATAAACAAAAGGGAAAGATGGCCTTACACACTTACCTTCGAAGGAGGTGATAGTCTTGAAAGAGTAATCTAAGGGAATATGGATTTCTAGTTTATGATCTACTTTCGCTTCACCAACAATCGCTTTGTAGCGGCTATGGCTCATAACGAATCACATAACGGTTACAATGTGTTGTCAGAAAGGCCGTTTCCATAGCAACAAACCCAGCCCACTAGCAGGTGCGCTTTATTTAAACAATAATTTCGTTTCTTTGCCGCTTGTCTTCCATTCACCCTTTACTAGATTTCTTCTCAGCTCAGGATGAGTCCCCTAGCGAAACTGATGTTCTTCTCATTCGCAATGCTTACTCTGCCTATAGGAGGGTTCTTCACTTCAAATTATATCCTAGAAAGTGAGGGCTAATTTGTCTAAAAAGGAGCACTTTGTGATTGGAGCTGCAGCAAAATTTAGGAGCTTGTTAGGGTAATTGTTGTGCTGCTGAGCCTGTAATAGTACTCGAGCTATTTACTGTGGAATAATAGTAGCTGTATAATTCATTTTGACAATCTGGGTTGTTCACTGTGTTTGATAACAAATGAATTGGTAGCAGAGCAGCCATTATGAACATTTTGTCCAGTGTAAAAAATGCTATTGTGTGCTGAACTGTATGTTTACACTTCCTTCAGGTGTCCTCGAGTACAAGGATGGTGCAGTTGGCAGTGCTATCATTGCAGTTGTTCTTGTACATTGTGTAATTGCTGCCTATGTTTACATGGCATGGATAGAAGGTGCCACGCCTGCTAAACCTTCTCCCATAAAGACAGACTGATCATTATACCATCTCATTTTTTGCTGAAGTGATCACAGGTCTATTTTTATTCAATTTAATGTTTGTCATAATAAAAAAAATTTAAATTTTTTTTGAGCTTATGGTGGTAAGCCCTACTTAAATAGGTTAGTTAAACCATTACATGTAAGTTTTTTTTGTTTCCCATGTCCTTTCAGACACATACTACATAATCTTTCTACTTCATTATATTTACTAAAACTACTGTTAATACACTAATTACACCAAAGAGTTATATTGTCATGGTATCATCATGAGGAGGAAGTTGGCCAGTCTTGACGAGAGCTCTGTACTGCGACAGAGACAACACAACGGCAACATGAGTGAATGGCTGTGATGACCAATATGGAAATGCTGAATTTGTGTTATAGCCAATGAAATCAATTGGTGTGTAGTGTCCGAATCTTCTTTCCTGTAGCATTGAATTGTAATCCTTCTCAGATACAAATGATCGAATGGCTACTGTCACTTCATTGTTGATGAATCCTTTGTCAATGGGAATCACAGTGCCATTGATATCTCTCATGTAGTTGAAAGTAGTGTTGTTTTAGTTAACTAAAACTAAAACCAAAACCCCTTAGTTTTGGGGTATTTTACTTTTGGTAAGAATAACTAAAACTAAGCTGTAGAGAATATGAAAAAAACTAAAACTAATTATTTTAGAAGACAGTAAATTCAAATCCTAAGGAAAAATGATTTAAACGAAATTACTTCACATGAATGCACATCTTTAAGCAGCTACAGTCGAACCTCTGAACAACAGCCATGCATGGGGACAAACCCTTTGGCCTTTGTAGAGAGTTTGACCTTATTTCGGAGTTTTTTGGATTAGATGAAGATCTTGTGGACCCAGAATGAAAAGTGACGTGATTAAATACATTAAATTAATCAGACGGATTCTTAAGACATTTAACAAAAATAATAGGTCTAGTAATTGTAGGTAGTACATTAGTGGTAAAATATTGAGATGAATAAGTCTTAATTTGTAAGAAATTAATTATTTAAAATGTATTTAGTTGCACGCCGTTAAACTCTTTCCAATAAGATAATGTCTTGTATTTTGTTGGGAAACCATAGCTGGGAACAGTAGGTCAGCTGAGATCTTACAAGTGATAGATGGAGGGACTTCTTAATGTTAATGGGTGATGTGCAAGGAATTGTTCGCCTAATTAAATACAGAGACCGATAAGCTTTGCTGCATATTTCTTTGATGTGGACAGACCAAGATAAACTATATATCAGAGATTAAAATACCTAAATCTTTCTGTTGAGTCACTGTTTTAATTGTATCATTACTGATGGTGTAATTGTTGTTAGTAGATGATGATAGGGAGACTTCATGTATGCACATTTAGAAGTATTTAAAGAAAGTTTTCAAGATTGACACCATGACAATAAATTGTCAAGATCCTTTTGAAGAGCTAAATTCTCACTTGCAGAGTTTAGAGAGGCAATAAGTTTGGCATCATCAGCAAATAAAAACACAGACGAAAAAGAGCAGAGAGACGGTATGTCGTTATAAATAAGAAAAAGCAGAGGTCCAAGTATACTACCTTGAGGTGGTAAACCTGATTTGACAGGAAGTAAGTCAGATTTACACCCTTCAACCTCAACAAAATGCTTTCTATTTTGTTAGTAATCTTTGAAAAGTAACCAAAGAGGACCAGTAATGCCAGTTAGCCAAAGTTTATACAGAAGTTCATTGTGGGGGACTGAATCAAAGGCTTTGGCAAAATCAAGAAACACAATTTCTGTGTGTCGCTTGACTCCACAGAATTGAAAACTGAAGTATAGCTATGATAGAAGAAGTTGTTGAAGAGTGGATCTATTTCTGATAAAACCAAATTGTGTCTTTGAAATTTTTGGATATATAAAATCTATTATCTTAGAGTAGACTATTAATTCTAGTACTTTATGAAGAATGTTTAGGAGAGAAATAGGCCTGTAGTTGCTAACTTCAGATACACTTCCTTTCTTGTGGAGAGGAAATAATTTGTGTACCTTCCAGTCAACTGGAATGGAATGAGATTCCATAATGACAGTAGAGAGAAGAGAAACTGTATGTGCAAGTGAAGATGCGCAGAATTTGTAAATATATGGGAACGTAAGTTTAGCTTAGTGATATACGATATTGATGAATGTCTTCAAGATACGATATTGATGAATGTCTTCAAGGCACTTCACATCAGGTTAGGTTAGACAGTGATCAAAGGCAAGTGATATCAGTACTATCTTCACTCATGCCTGATATCTCTAAGCTTTCTGTTAGAGATTGCACGAGAATGGGTAAATATAGCCCCTCTCATGTAAGGCCTCGACCTCTACTTGCGAAGTTGTTGAGAACAACTGAAGTGTCTGTAATCCTATCCAACCGAAGTAAATTGACCAAATCAAAGGTGTATATAAAGCCTTATATGAAAGAGAAACTCTGAGAGTATTCTCTTAAAGGAGAGAAAGTCTTTGATTTCCTCTGGGGCAAACCCAAAGGACATTAAAGGTAAAAGCAACAAGCTTCTTTTAAATGGATCTGTCTATGGATCAGTCCAGGGCTCCTCTTTTTCACTCAATGTTCAGAATTCAATTCAAGTTTCCTCTGATTCGCATGTTGACGTGGATCCAGTAGATAGCATACGCTGTGGTCCAAGGAGAGAGAGTGAACAAAGGCGCCGGTTATGGCCTGGAAGTGCCCTGTATCTACCGCGTGTTCGGCCCACCTGTTTATGTCTGCCGAATGAGAGAACTAGCTAGTTAATAGAGGGACATCTGTAATGAATGTAAAATTAGTATTAGCATTCATTTAGTATTATGTCTTTTATTAAATTGAAAGGCACACAAGTCATAAATTAGTTAGGCGTGGCAAGCTAAAATTGAAAGGCTAGGCAAAATGGAGGCATCAATAAGTTGGGTGTGGCTAACTGGCCGTCCCAAGAAGTAAAATTTGTACAAGACACTACATTTTGGGGCACACAACTTGGCCGTTGTCCGGAGTAGAGAGTCAACCGTTACTTGGAGTCAAAAAATCCATTACATACATGCAGAAAATACTCCGTTCCCAACGGTCTGACCGTTGCTGAGAGTCTGACCGCTTCTTGGAGTCCCGTTGTAGGGAGGTTCGACTGTAATCCTTTTTTCCCCTTCAATTTTAGCACAATTAAATATACTAGCAAGTACTCCACCACACACAGTGGTGCCTGACATACTAATTTGTGCTAATTAGCAAACAAGAGGGACTTATGCACCTGCTACGTTGCTTGTCGAAGCCCAGCTACACCTTCACTTGCACCCAGTGTACATAGATACCAGGTCTAACCACCAGGCTGATGACTTGTCCCCGCAATGGCGCACACTCTTTTCTTGTGAAGGTTCCCAGAGCCGACCGTTGCCCATCCAAGGTGTTCCTCCCCCTCCTCAAGCTCCTGCTGGACCAGTCAGCCGATTGGACATCTCCCTGCCACCTGGCGCCGTCAGTTCGGCGCTATTTCCAGGCAGATCTAGCACCCTCCACACAATGAACATACCAGTCAACTGCACGACGTACAACATCATGTCCCCCTTTTCCTAGAAGAGCTATTGTGCACCTACGCTGCCTTCCTTGCCGATCAGCAGTTGTCCCCAAAGACAATCAAGTCGTACCTCTCCGCCTTGAGGAACTGGCAGATATCGCTGGGCCTCCCAGACCCCAAAGAGCAGTCCTCAATGTTGATGCTTAAAAGAGTAGCCGACATCTGCAGGCTTCGTCTCACAAGAGGTCCCCCAACTCGCATTCGTCTCCCAGTCACTCCCCGCCTCTTGAGGCAGATCAAGCATGCACTGACGAGCTCGGCGAATCCTGCCAAGCTGGTAATCTGGGCTGTGGCAGCCATGGCCTTTTTCGGGTTCTTTCGCTTGGGAGAACTCCTCTGCAATACACCACAAGACTTCAATGAAGCAGCGACGTGCCTCTCTTGGGGTGACGTAGCCGTCAACAGCCATCTGGCACCCACAATGGTCCAGATATATCTGAAAAAATCCAAGTGTGACCAGTTTGGAGCAGGTGCCAAGGTGGTCATCGGGGCAACTGGTGACGAGCTGTGTCCAGTGACGGCACGGCTGGACTACCTGGGTCAAAGAGGGGACACAAAGGGTGCCTTCTTTCTGGGCCCCGACGCTAAACCAGTCCTGAAGCCGTGGTTCGTGGAGCAGATACGTTCGATCCTGTCCAGCGTAGGAGTCGCACACCACCAGTATGCTGGCCACAGTTTCAGGGTTGGGGTGGCGACGACTGCCGCATTAGCCAGAGTAGAGGACTCCACCATCCAAGCTCTCGGACATTGGCACAGTGTGGCGTTCCTCCAATACATTCGGACACCAAAAGAGCACTTGGCGCAGGTAGCGTCAGTCCTGGCCAAGACCACCTGACTCTGGACTGCGGAGGACGCAATAGTGTTATGTTTGTTGTTCCCCATGATATATGCTTGCTTGATAATTTCAATATAGTTATCCATAGACCAAAAGGACAAGAGTGAGTCAGGGCATCGAAGGATGGGGGTTCAGACTATGCACATGGACTGTCTCGCAACAGCCCGGGCAGGTTATGGCCACCTTAGTACACAGAGCCGTCATGTGAGTTACCAGGGAATTCATATGTGTTGTTTATACACCTCCTATCTACTTGCTACCCTAGGCTTGGGGGGTTGTGGCCCCCACCTTGGAGGGGGCCACCCTTGGGCTGAGCCTCGAGCACCCCCATAGTTTAAGCATGAACCTCGGGCTTTCCCCCATAATAGCCACTGAGGGATCCTAAAAACAGTAGTTGACGACTGCGCGCAGCGCCTAATTAATTTATAACCAGCAACAGTTCCTAACAACACAATTGGAGGTACTCTACATTATAGAAGCAGCCCTTGTCCTGAAGGCGGGGCACTACATATAGAATTCCTCCCTGAAGGACGTACATAAGAGATTTAAAATCCCTCTGTCACAAAAACTACAGTAGCTATGTTCTTAATATATAGAAGACCTGCCCTGAAAGGGGGGGGGGGGCACTACATATAAGAATCCCTCCTGACGGACCTAAGAGATTTAAAGTCCCTCTGTCACTATACAAAAACTACACCGGCTATTTCTAATAGCCGGTAGATCCCTTGGTCTTGGAAGCGTCGAGGCTCTGTTAGTCGGTCGTGGCAGTGTGCCCAGGCAGTTTGTCATTGTGATTCGTTGGAGCAGTTTGTTATAGCTCGTACCCTTACCGAGTACCCCTCTTCAGGTTGTTTTCAATCATTTCATGGGCACCACTTATCTTGCATACAGTTTTGCACAATACTGATGCAATCTATAGTCTCAATAGGAGTCTTTGTAGTAACAATTTTATTAAATATTTTTTCCCCAAGTTTTGCTGTACAGTTCCTTTTTGTTGTCTCCTTTTTTTTGTGTATGCTAATAGATTAGTATGACCCTATGAAGATATTCGTCAGAGATCTTAAGAAGTCTTACAAAGAGAAAAACTTCAAACTTCCAATGGCTGCAGGTCCAATGAGACAAGTTAAGTTTATCAACTTAGCTTTGATCACCAAGAAAGGCTTAAGTGAATCAGAAGCACCTAAGAAGAAGTATATCCGAGACAGCCTTCATGGGTTGGTGGATGATATTCGACGAGAAAAAGAGAATATAAATTTCAAGGACATATCAGTTCTCCTAGAAACCTTGTCCTAGTTGAAGATTCTTCCAGAATTGGGAAAACCTAAATCTCTCGACATCAAAAAAAATGTTGTACAGGAAAAATTGCCGAGGATATTTATCAATGCTTAGCTGAAAACGGGTACAAAGATGTCTATTTTATCTTTGTAGGTTGGGACACGCTTTCACCAGAGCTTGGAAGCATAGTTTTAGCGACCTCTTGTCCTTCTGTAAGCGGTGGGCTGCATGATTATTTCACGGAGTGTTCAGGCCACACCCTGAAATGACTGTCTGGTTATGACTATTCTTATTTGTCTGTCCCTCCCTTTGTTTTCGTCACCCTTTTATTATATCACTTCACACTCACACCTGGGCCCATAGGTTAAACATAATTCCTTTTTGTTTAGTGGGTGACTGTAGTTGAGGACTTAGCTAGGTTGGGTTGACTTCACAGTCATAATCTTTCTACTTCATTATATTGACTAAAACTACTATCAATACACTAATTACACCAAAGAGTTATGTTGTCATATCATCATAAGGAGGAAGCTGGCCAGTCTTGACAAGAACTTTGTACTGTGACAGAGACAACACAACAGCAGCATGAGTGAATGGCTGTGACGACCAATATGGAAATGCTGAATTTGTGTTATAGCCAATGAAGTTAATTGGTGTGTAACGTCCAAATCTTCTTTCCTGTAGCATTGAATTGTAATCCTTCTCAGATACAAATGATCGAACGGCTATTGTCACTTCATTGTTGACGAATCCTTTGTCAATGGGAATCACAGTGCCGTTGATGTCTCTCATGTAGTTGTAAGGGTAATAGAATGGCAAATCCTAAGGAATAACGATTTAAATAGAATCATTTCACATGAAATGCACATTTTAACCTAAAACACTAAGAACATGCTGCTACAATTCTGCAACTGAAAGCTCAGATAGTAAGTAATTTGTTTTCTATAAACCAAAATATATTTAAGTAGCTAAGCCATTTTTTTTTCAATTGTAGCACAATTAAATATATTAAAAAGCTAAACATCCCACCTTAATTTAAAAAAGAAAACTCTAGACCATTGAAGCTAGATTACTGTCAAAAAATATTAGTGCAACTACAAAGAATGAATATTCAGGAAGGTCAAATCAACATTTTTTCCTCTCGAAATTTCAAGGTTTGTCACATACAATTTCCATGAAATTGAAGAAAAAAACTAAAAAAAAGTTTTCTTGACCCCTGATAGTGTCTTGCTTGCTTGATAAATAAATATATATATATATATATAGCTATATCCTATTAACCCCTAATACTGTCTCACGTCCTTTGCTTGCAACTCACATCTTCAGTTTTGACTGAACCAGAGAAAAGGACATTGTAAGCTGGGCCTTTGTAATTTGTAACCATCCAATGAACTGCTCCCTTTATAACAGTCTTTACTTCTTCAGGAACATCATTTAAGAAAGTCATGTTGCTTGTCCAGGTATTTACTAAAGCATTGACCACCATTGCAGTAGAGCACAGCCGGTCATCTCCACTATCCACCTTCTCTCCTATACAACACAACATTCATGTAGCTATATCTTTGGGTTTTATGATTTAAAAAGTATTAGCTAATTAATAATTACTATAGGCAGATCTGGATAACAGAGTGGATGTTGTCTTTAGTGATCATTAGCCTATTAGCCAGTATAAAAATAAAGAGTAAGTGTTTATCAAAAAGAGGTTAACTATTAGGCGCTGCCTCAGAGGGAACTATCCTTTATAAAGACCGGACGGTCTTAAGCTATAGCCTCCCGCAGGGACTAATTTAATAGCATCCCTCTGTGTGGAAACTAAGAGATTAAGAGTCCCTCGGTCACAAATACAAAAGCTACATCATCTACTAACTTTCACTTCTCCTTTAGTTAGCTACACTGGTGTGCTTACCAAATATATTAGTGTCATTTAAACCTAAAATTTCTTCATAATAAATAAAACCTTCCGAATCTTTATGATAATTTTTCATCAGAACATCAGTCACTGTTTCCCTGAGAGTTTTAGACAGCATCTTTTTAACTCTACTGAGCACAGGGAATGGCAGAGGACTTATAGCATTATAATTCTCCATAATATTCAGAGTCCTTGAAAGAAACCAGTAAAAGTTGAACACTGATGGGTAGTAGTCTAGTGCTAAATCGGGACGGCCAGTGAAATTAGTGTCAACAATGTACGAGATTAGAGTGGTTGTATTTTCATAAATGATCTGAAGTTCTTCATCAAACCAATCCTCTGGGCTGGGAACAAGGCCATTTAGAATGGAAGTAGTTATGCCATACAGCACATTTGCACTCACAGCTAAATCAATGTTGTTCACATGGAAGGGCATGGACATTGTGTAAGTGTCGTTGGTGATGAGGAAAGCCCAGGTTGTTACAAAAGCTGCTGGGTATGGCGAATCCTCAATGGAGTAAAGGAAATTTCGGATGTAGAAGTATGTTCTGGGATCAATTAGCGAAGTTGCCAAGTTGGGTGAAAAAGGCCTGTAGGCATACATCTTCAAGGCTTGGAAGACTGCCAGTGAATTGGTGTTATTGATTTTCCATTTTTGAAAAAAATCTTGATGTGATAGCTTATATTTTGACAGCAGAGACCCTAAGCCAAGATTGACATAGGTGTCATCAAAGTCTGGCGGAACCTGGATAGAAGCCATTGAAGAGGACCTATAAAAAAGAAAAAAGTCAACATATTTCACAAGTTAACTGCAGGTAGCTAATATAATATATCTCGACCTGAAGTTGATGAGGTTTTAAATTGAGGTGTACAGTCATCAACAATGTATTCACTTGGCGTTAATTAATTGGAAGAAAATCTGGGTCAACAATACATCACTTACAAGACTTCATATGTTCTTTCAAGTGTCTTATTCCATAATTTTTCCAAACCCATATCATCCATCAATTTGTGAAAGTAGTTGAGTACTCCAATCATTCCATAGCCTGTATTTGCTACATTCACTGGATTACAGTACCACTCTTTGGAAGTTGAATTGTAACTTTGTGGCCAGAAAACCATTATTCCATCACCAATTGGAAGATTCTTGTCATGGTAACTTGATAAAGCTTGTATAGCCAGGTCCAGCTGGTCATCAGAGATACTGGGTCCTTCTTCAAGCAGTGAAGCTTCTAGAAGTGCCACTGTAACCCAGAGTGTTATGAAGGCGTTGTTATCATATACTTCAAGGCTTCTTCTAAGCATTTTTGCTTCAGGAAATCCAGCAAAGTTTACTCTAATCTGGCCAGGGTACATACCCTTCTGATGAACCCACATACTAGTTTCATTGTTTACTACCTACAAAGAAAGATACACTATCTGACTAGCTAAACTAAAGGTACTAGCTAAAGGAAACAAAAGATAACCTGAGACTTTGCAATAGACTTGGCGAGTTCATAAATCACATTATCAACAGCATCACCACTTATTCCCCCCAAAGAGGACAGCACAAAAATACAAGCGAAAAGGAGCACCGACGACATTACACCCTCTTTCCGTCTTTTCCGCTTTACTCTCTCCAGTAGTCTGGCGTCGCAGGCCCTTTTCCGGGGAGGAAGGAAAGGGTCTGGACTTTGTAATTTGGGTATCCCCAAATATGGGTGTCCCGCGGGTACCTATATTTACGAAAAAAATGGGTGCCCCACACTTCCAGAAATATAGGTACCCCCGTACCTATATTTACGGGAAATATGGGTATCCCTGCGGAAATGGGTATCCCCTTTTATTAAACTGGTGGAGCGAGCGGGTTGAGTGGCAGAGCAGAGGAGGAATGGGCAAAGCTTAAACCAGTGAGTTAGCCTTCTAACAGCGCTTAAAATGAGGGCAATTGTCTTTAATTTTATACTAAAACTTGCTTAGCTAGCTAGATAAAATATGCTACTTATGTTTTATAATTGTGCTTATAGCAGTTCCTTTTATTTTACCAATAATGCTCATTAATGATTTATTTTACCCAAATTTCTTTATGCATTGTCCTAAAAATATACCTTTTATTTTTTCTAATAAAGTACCAATATTTACCATTAGATTGTAATTGACAAAAAAAAAATCTCAATAGCTACTAGCTAGGGGTGTGCTAAATGGCACAATAATATGTGAGCTCTTAGTTTCAATTAACTATTTTTGTATTGATATAGTTTGTTCTTTTATGATGGCACTGACTTGACTTTTTATAAGTAAGCGTAGCTATATAATTTATTGTTAAGGGAAACTAATTCAGTAGAATTAGCTTTTCTGGCTGCTAGACAATGCATACAATTTTAAACTTTGCAGCTCTTTTTTTTTTTTTTTTTTTTTTTAAGCCAGTTTCTTATTTTCCCTGCAAACAGATTGTGAAGAAGCCAATTTTCCCTTTCCCTGAAAATTATTTTTTCCCTCTCTTGTTTAGGTTGATCTTATTGAAATGAAACCTTCAGCTCTTATAGCTTGTCTTTCACTCTCTCATTCCTTTTGTCTGAAATGAAGCAGAAGGTGGTTTTTTAAATGTTCAATCCTGACTGTGTTGGAGTTTGACAGTGATAGAAAACAAACCACTCTTTTGCTGAATGTGTGTGTATTCAATCATATAAAAGGTATTAATAAATGTTTTAGCTATATTGTTACTATAACAAATACAGATGAACAACTACTCTTCATAAGCTGTTCATCATGAGTATGAACATACTTAATTATTTCTTTATTTTGCCACAATCAAGTTGTTAAAAGTGTAGCAAATAAGTAGGCATATTCCTTTATAGCCAGTGATGGTGCAAATTAAAAAAATCCTCACAATTTTATACATCTATAGCTAGCAGCAAGTGACATAACCAGCAGAAAAATTAAAAGTACTGTAGAGTGGAATATTTTAGATACACAGTCACAGCAATAGTTGATACAAAAATGTAAAAATTTATCAAAACCAATAGCTCACAGTAGCTAGGGATAACTTTAATGTGAATGACCTCACGTAATTTGCTACTTTACGACTACTTTCATTTGATATGTCCACACGAAGAGAAAAACAATCCTAGGAATAGCATGAGCGAAAGCTTAAAATATCATAAGAAAGCACACACTATAAATAGTGATTTCAGATTCATACAACAGATTACATGGAAGTTAATGATGCTAAATATATTATATAGTGTTGGGGTGAGGGTGAATGAGGCAGACTGACATGTTAAGGACATTACTATTTTAAAACTAAAATGTAAAGTATGATCGTATAGCATATAGATACAAGCATTGCATAGCAAGATCTAATGTATATTTTTTCAAGTTTCTCTCAACATATTATGTCAATATAAATGTATTGATGTAGTAATGTAAAATATAGTTAACTAATAAAAATACCAGTAGTAATAATTAAAATCAAACGTTTACAAGTTTCGTGCCTACGAGCTACAAAATTAATGGTTCAGTTCAAAATGTATTACAGGCACCTGCTACAACAGTAGTTTTTGGCATCATACAACTCCAAATCGATGTTGTCACATTTTGAATGATACCATTCTTTACATTGGGAACACTTGACTAATGGGCCCTTTACTGTATCAGCTTTGTAGGCGACAAGTACAAACACTGGCACCATTTTCATGGACTTGATTCTACTCTTCGTGTTTTTTTCCGCCAACAACGAGTTGATACTGGAAACATATCTATTTTCTCTTTATCCACACACAAATCAAAATGTGCTCGCATGGCAGACTGGTTAAACTGTCGCTTAAGAGACGGTGAAAATCCAGTGCCAGGTGAGCAGTCGTATATGTCTACAGTTCCTGTGCATGAACTATTTGAACAAACTGACAATCTTCTGATTCATATTGGTCAAAACGTTGTAGGAGAAGGGTGTCCTGTAGACCAAGTTGTTTGGGAAACTCTTACTTTATCAGCACACTTGCAGCATTAATATGCTTATCTGTCAGCCATTCTCCTCTTTTTAACATATCTTGATCAGGTGTTAACAATCCCAGCCGCTTGTTCCAATAATTCCATTCATCATTGGATACTGGTGAGTCATTCAACACAATACTGGAACTATTTAATATGTCACTTGAGTTGTTAGAACATTCCTTGACAACTCATACAACCCCTTACCCATACATCTATTGACAATGTATGGTCCTAGCCATGTAGGCTCAAGCGTGCCACCTTTTCTCTGCTTCTGAGCAGTATTCTCCAGAAGTGCTTCTGTCCCTACGTTTATAGTAGCCACTTCATGTTTTCGATCATAGGTATTTTTTTGTTTTTCCTGTGCTTTAGTTATATTGATCTCAACTTCATTGAATACTTTCTTTCTTGATTCAAGTAAGGATTCCATGACCTCATCCAGCTTCTCTTCATCACCATTTTCTTCCTTACATGCTTGGAGGCTATCACTGTCAATAGGTAGCCTCATATCTTGCTGGAAAAGCATGTAGTAAGGTCAATGTTTTGTTGAACCTTGAAACAATTCCCGATACCCCATGAGTACGCAATCAATTTTGTCATCCCAATCACTTTGCTCTTCATTATTTAGCTTTGCCAAACACTGACAAAGAGTTTAGTTTAAGAGCTCAGTTAGCCCGTTGGTCTATAAAAAGAAAATTGATTTTTAATATGGAAACTAAAATGATTGTTAAGAGTCTAATGCAAATTATTTTGAAATCTGTGTTTATTATGACAAATGCAGCTGTTAAATTACAACTTATGGCATTTAGATTTACCTGAGGGTGGCAAGCACTTGTAATTCGGTGGTGAGTTTTGGTGATGGAGTAGAGTTCACTGGACAATCTATTAATAAATTCCCTTCCCTGGTCAGTAATCAAAATATGAGGGCAACCAAATCGACACATTACCTATGAAGAAAAAAACAACTGAGCTAATTAACATATTTAAAGAATAGCAAAACAAAATTACTGAATAAATGAATTTGGAGATTCCAACTGCATGCTTCGATGGAAAAGGGGCTGTCTCTGCCCACTTCGAAAAATAGTCTGTTACTGTAACTATATATTTATTACCCCTTGTGGTTTCAGGAAGTGATTAAATCCATTCCCATTTGGTAGAATAACTTGGGTTTGACTGGAATAGGGTGGAGTGTACCTACTGACTTCTTCAGCTTGTTTTGACGCTGACAACGATCACATGACACCACCTAAGTGACCTAGTGCCAGGTGAGCAGTCATGTACATCACAGTTCCTGGAGGCCAAAACTTGTTGGACACACAGAACCAAGACATGAATTATTACAATTTTTGTAGGAAAAGGGTGTCTTGTAGATCCTGTTTCTGTAGAAACCTTTCCTTCATTAGCTGTCTATAGCAGTAATATGCTTATCTGGCAGCCATTCACCTCTTTCTAGTATCCCTTGATCAACTTTGGCAACCTCAGCATCTTTTTCCAGTACTCCAATCTATCATAAGATAATGATTCAGTCATTCTCGGCTGAAATAATTATAATAATAGGAATTTTTTCACTTTTTAACAGCCAATATTTTAATTATAACTTAACCCGACATTTCGACTTCTTGCCGAAGTGCTCTTCAGGGGTCAACTGAGATTGAACTCTCCATGGTGATATAATAACACAGTAAAGGTAGAGTATGGATTGGGTAAAGGGAGAGTGGACTGAGTAAAGCGAGAGTGGACTGAGTAAAGCGAGAGTATGGACTATAAAGAGGGAGTGTGTACTGGTAAAGGGAGAGTGCACTGGGTAAAGGGAAACTATGGACTGGGCAAAGTAAACAGCAAGATTTCTGGAGGGCACGCTTACTGTTTAGTATATGTAGAGCCAAACAAACTTGGTAGTGCAGAGACCCCCAATGGGCTGTTTTCAAAAGTTGCATATGTAACATACCGAGCTTTAATAACTTAAATATTTGTGTATTGACTTTTAATACAGTCATCATAACTAGAGCACTCTTATTCCTGCAACTAGATTATGTATGTATACGAGTATTGTGTATGCATACACTTCCCAGTCCACTCTGCCTTGCCTACTGTGTCCTCTATTGTGAAGCATGTTCTTATTATTATTATAGTTATTATATAGCATGGGTGAAGAAATAAAAATATATTGCTTAAAGCAACTAACTATACAGAGTAATGTGAACAACCCGTGATAAGGATAAATGCAGCTATTGCCTTTAAAGTATTCAAAATTAAGGCAAACATACTTTGTGTCAAGCAACTATATGTGTAGAGGCTGACAAATTTGCTTGCACTTATGCACACTGAGGGTTAACATGCCCAATGAATATACACTAAAAATGGGGAGTATTAAAATAATAGTCTAAATTTCTTTACCATTTTAATTTTTAGAACAGAAATTTTATCTTTGCTAAATGCCTGAAATTTCCTCACATAATTTTGAAACTTCTAAGCATTGCTGGCACATTCAAATTTCTTTAACTGAGATGAGGGTGGTAAAACAGTTTTGATACAAATTATATTTTTTTCATAGTGCCATGTGTAAAGACCAAGTAATACTTCGAAGGAAAAATGAATGAAATAGAATGTAAGAACATGTGACAGTTATACACATGTTTTTTTCCTTTCATTGCATATATACTTATTTCATTTAGTAGCACATGAGTATTTTATTCTACTCTTCATCAGACATTACCTACTTTCTTAAATTTTATTTCTGGTTTCAAATTCAATTGCATATTTCAAGCTTCTGTTTTATATAAAATGACATGCAATATCAGCTTTGGTCTTGATGATCTTGTCATTTCTTGAAAACTTATATAAGCCCTAACCACACATCTGCTGATAATGTATGGTCATAGCCTTACAGGCTAAACCTTGCCACCCTTTTCGTTCTTCTGAGCAGTATCTTCACATCGAATTCATGCTTTGATAATAGGTATATTTTAAGTTTTCCTGTGCTTTAGTTATATTGAATTCAACTCACTACTAATCGCCGTTGATCCTGTCATTCCAGTAAAGCACCTCTATTCATGTCAGTTACAGTGATATTGAATCAAGACATCAATGGTGGGTATTTGTAAATTACAACTACCTGCAGTGCTGCCTATGCTACTAGTGCCCAACACACTAAAGTCACACTCTCATTGCCCATATACCTAAAAATTACCTCTGTCCCAATGTTAATTCTTATCTAATTCATGTTTCAATCATAGGTAATTTTTTTCTTGTACTTTAGTTTTATTGATTTCAACCTCATTGCAAAAGTTCTTGTTCAAGTAAAGATTCAATGACCCCATCCTGCGTCACTTCCTCCCCATTTTCTTCCTCACATGTTGGAAGGCTATCACTGTCAATAGGTAGCCTAACGACATTCATTAGTATACGAGTTCAATGAACCAACTTGCCTACAAAAGAAAAAAAACTATTTTTTGTGGATAATCACACCTTGTTGAAACTTATTTTAAGTTGTTGTGTCTATTGTAAATACTCTGTTGAGCATGTGCAAATTCAGCTGCATTATTACGTCATTTTATTATATCTATGTATAAGGTCAGTGCTGTGCTTGAACATTGTTGCTAACCTGAAGTTCAACTTGAAGAATGCTGTTATAATTGAACAGGTTACTCACAATACATGCAACAAAGCAACATCACTTCATAATAATACAATTCTAATTAATATGGGTACAATTTGTGGTGGTGATTAATGGGTGTGGTTTATCCTTAAATCATTTTTTTTGAAAGTTGGAGCGTATGCAATAAGAAATAAAATATTAAAATCTGTGGCTATGCAAGTTAGTTAGCTATACTCTGTTTCTTTTTTCTAGATAACCTTGCTTAGCTAAATAGTCTTTCTTCTTTTTTCTAAAATTAATGAGAATCCCATGTTTGAGTGTAAACACCAGAAATCCTGTGGTGAGTTTGAAAAATCAATTAATAAATCATCTTCCCTGGTCAGTAATCAAAATATGAGGGCAAACAAATTGACACACATTACTTATGAAATATTATGATGATAAATGTTATCTTTAAGAGTAAGCAAAAAAATATGAAATAGTTATGTGAATTTGGAGGCACCAGTTGAATTGAATCTACTCTCATCTGGTGGAATACTTGGATTTGACTGGAATAAGGTAGAGTGTAACCGCTAATGTCTTTAGCTTGTTTTGGTGCTGACAATGATCACATGACTCTACCTAATAACATGAGAGGTAAAGAGAATACTTATATAGTTTTTTTCTTCTATAGAATTGCAATTTGTGATCATTTTTTATCACATGCAAACAAACTAGCTGTTCAACTTTAACAGTTCCTGATTTAGATCATTTTAGAAAGATTCTTAAAAATTCTACAGAATCTATGGTGACTGTCAATACCTCTCCTCTCTCTTGATCATTAATCATGAAATAAATCTTCATAAAGCAATTAGCTTCATTGCTCATGTTAAATACATAATCTGTTATTACAAAAAAAAAAACAACTTAAGCAACGATAGCTACTCCTCTCCGATATATAGTAGTATAAATCGCCTAGATCAACAAAAAAACTTTGCCCACCACCTCAGGACACTCTTCCTATTCTTTTCCAACCCCTGTGTGTTCCAGGTAAGCGTGAGCACACGAGAAGGAGAACGCACAAGTGTTACCAACACTTCCATTTCAATCGGCTGCGAGGGTACCCAAATTTACGGCAGGATACCCATATTTCCGGAAATCATGGCACCAAGTGGTCCTCTAAGATGTGCATCTTAGGGAGTATTGACGCATGGGGGAAATTCTCTTGGTAGAACTCCATGCTTGTATTCTTGCAGCTTCACCATTTTCCCACGACTTATCGTTTCACTAGTCAGTGTATGTCTGAAACAGCATGGACATTCCAAACTATTTGTTATTAAAATGCTTTTACAACAGCAATCAGAACAAATTGTCTCTCCACAAGATAGTGAAACGGGGTTTACGGTGACTTCAGTGCAAATACAGCAACAGAGTTTGTTCAATACTGAAGACGGAAAGAAGTTGGGGCTAGGATCTTCACTTGGGACTACAGCAGGAGCAAGAGATCTGATATGACAGAGGACAGATTTTGGTGTCTGTCCACTGGGCCTGCCTCTCCCTACAACCTCCCTAACAATTCTCCTTCCCCCTCTGGAAGATTGCTGAAAATGTGAGCACATCAGCAAATATGTTAGATCAGGAATTTTTTTTTTTTTAAATGAATTTCAGTAATTATTTTACACTGATTATTATTATTATCATTATTATTAATTTATTTTTATGATTATTACATAAAATTGTTTTTAAAGGGAGTTGACATGGGCAGGCTCCCTGAGAAAGTGGTACTGGGTTTCCTTTCTAAGAATAATCTAAGCCCAGCCTGCCATTAAATTTGTGGGTTGAGTTTCTGTGCACTTTGACCAGCCAGTGTGAGATAAGCTCAATTAGAGTGATTTAGTTAAAATTCTTTTAATTTTTTTAAATTTTTTTATAATCATCATTATCATCATTATTATTATTTGTTTATTATTTTGTTATTATTTAATTACTGTTGTTACCTTGCAGTCCTCTCTTGGTGTGTAATCCATTCCATGGCAACCATGGATTGTGAAGGTAGCCCCTCTTGGCTGGCCTTCTTCACTCTCTGCAGCTCGAGGTAGCATGGGTTGCAAAACCTGCTAGGAGCAATACTCTCCTCTTCACCTAGATCACTCGGGGTACCCCTGCTAAAGACTGCAGATCAAGGATGTATTCCTTACAGGAGTGGACTGGCTGGATCTTCTTTCCCTTGGCTTTGTTTAGCCTTCCTCCACAAATTCTGCAGTGCTTCTGCAGCTGTTCAGCATGATACATGTTGAACTTATAATTCAAAATTGTATGTTTTGTGGTTGATGTTATGGCATGAAAAAAATTGAAGCAACTTCATTTGATGTTTTCCAAGTACATTAATCTTTATTTGTTTCACTGACCTCATTGGAAGAATCCCAAGAAGTTCCAGTCACCAGCTATTCACCAAAAAAGGAAGCTCACCCAAATCTGGTTAGCACCTCATGGTTAACTATACAGCGGTAAAGGGTTGCGCCTGGGGTTCCCCCATGGGTTATCTATGCGCAGTTGGTATTCATTATGTAGCTAAAAGGTCAATAGCTGTACATGTAGCTTGTTCTTATTGCACGGGCAAATGGTTGCTAGGGTAGTTGCTAGGGAAATTGACACTTGGGGAAAATATTTTTGGGGGTGTGTCTAAGTGCCGCGTTTTCAATGGATTGAAACTCCGCGGTGGGGGGAGGAGGAGCCATCCCGCAGTTCTTATCAAAGAATTCTTCTGATTGGTCTGTCACGCGAAATTCAGTCCCACCCAAAATCAGTCCCTCGGACTAAAATTGGCAGCAAATTACGGTCCGCCGGACCAATTTTGGCTGCCAAATATGGTCCCCCTCAGAAATTTTCGGTCCCACCAATTGGCAGCAAATTACGGTCCGCCCTGCTCCATTTGCTGTTCATTTATGAGTTAATAACTTATGTTATGGCTTTGCTACAAGTTAATAACTTATGTTATGGCTTTGCTACAAGCTCTACTACCTTGAATTTTACCTAATATACCTGCTCCATTTGCTGTTCATTTATGACTAAAATTGGCAGCAAATTACGGTCCGTGGGACCAATTTTGGCTGCCAAATATGGTCCCCCTCAGAAATTTTCGGTCCCACCAATTGTTATGGCTTTGCTACAAGCTCTACTACCTTGAATTTTACCTAATATATCATGGCTAGAGGTATTCCTGCTCCATTTGCTGTTCATTTATGAGTGGCTACTCAGTGTCACTCTAAGGCATTTTCAATGACCTAGATGTTATAGTTAGCAACTAATGAGCATTTCCACAATTATATATTATTTACAAGTTGATGATTGGCTACTTAGCTTCCTGGAATATTTGATAACACTAACACACACACAACAATAAAAATATCCCCCTGGAATTTCATGCTTGTGCAGTTCATGAGAATTTCATGCTTCAGGGCCTGTGCAGTTCATGAATGGTTAAAATTTCCTGATTTACAGGATAGGGCATACTGCCTTGGTCTTCTTAAAGTTGCAGATAGGGCTAGACACCCTATGTTGTGCTTAGGGAAATTCTAGTTTCCTGTGTCATTTTCAATCAAATGGATTCAGTTGCCACATTTTTTTTTTCAATAAAAGTATAGCCTATAATTCAAACTCAAAAAAGCACACATATTGTGTTTATAAGAGTACCATTTTTTTTAATCTTAGACTTCAATGTCATTCTTTTTATAAAGTCACACAAATGTATCACCTAACATTATAAAATTAGGCATACAGCTAGTGAGCCTCATCAAGTCTCATCCCTACCAAAAATTATGGCAGTGTAGCAGCAAAACCCAGAATCATGTGGTTAAAATGAATTTTTTCATTGCCAGTTCATGCATGTGACAAAACATTATTATACCCTAAAATTATATCTTCAATTTTTGGACTACCAATAATTTTAGCTATATTGTTTATTAATCTATTCGATAATCCAGTAAATATTCAAAAATTTAAATAGGGTGTAATTCGAAAAATTATATAATAAAATGCATAAATGTTGCTGGGCTTTCTTGTTTGGTCAACAAAAAGAAATTTAGTTTGTCATCATTTTAGTGAATATACTGAAATATTTTTATGTCTAGCTATAGTAATCAAGACTTTATATTTAATATTTATGCACATAAATTCTACATGTGTCAGGATATAATGTTTGACATGATATTTAATTAAAAAATGTGCATCAAAGAGAGTAACAATAACTGAAATAAACATTTTAATGAGTAGTATATACTAACGACAAATCTGCATTTACAAAACAACTGTATCACAAGCAAGTGATGACGATGCACTACTTTGATAGGGTGGCTCTCTTGGAAGTGATCCATCAGTACATAATGAAATATCATAATGATTATTGTTGACATGACAAAGTTCAAAATGATTGATGTCAACTTGAGTATTTAGTTGGCAGTCAGTGGGGAATGACAGGTCTGGTTTTGGCTTAAAAACATCTTTGCCCAGTAATAATTGCTATATCCTTTGTCCAGAATGACAAAAACAGGCTTATTAAAGTACATTGACAAAGCAAAAATTTCAACATGAGTTCCCCAAACACAATTATTTTTCATTTTGTTTGTGTGGCTTTTTACAGTTGAAGGAAAACAGTATGGCTTGAAGTAACTGTTATTCATTTCAACAAACTTCACTAGAACTGATCGTACTTGAGTATGATTGGCTTCGGTTCCAAAAAGAATGAAGGATATGCTTCTAAACAAGCAGTTTCCATCACCTTTAATGGAATGTCTTTGTCAGCACTGATTACTTAAATAGTGGTCCAGCACGTTTAATGATTCCTGTATGAATAAATTTCCTTATTTCAGAACACAAATGGAATAATAATAAAGATATTTACTTGTGTAGCTCCAGTGCACTTCCTTTTGGCACA